>OFIS01000065.1_pt1 | contig 138337 bp, 118 predicted proteins | sample 1775071 | NCBI WGS metagenome assembly OFIS01 (sample SAMN08195774, study PRJEB24354) | sludge metagenome | isolation source: sludge from phenol fed wastewater aerobic bioreactor C | place: India: Nagpur | collected 2016-09-17 | reverse complement strand
GGCACCCTCTCCCGGAGGGAGAGGGATTCACCAATCAGCGCCCGCGCGAATTCATGTCGCTCGGCTTCGTTGTTCAAAGCGAGAGCCTGCGGCGCTTGGAGTCTGCGAACTGGAACATCGAATATTCCGGACAGCAGTGTGCGAAAGCAGGAATCCAGCGCCTTTGCTCTCGATGGTTTACAGACGCTGGATCCCAGCTTTCGCTGGGATGACTGGCAAAATCAGGGCATCCTTACAGCGGCGCGCAGTGCCACTCCAGCCAGGCGAGGTCGGCGCCTTCCAGCAGCGGGCTGAGCGCGGCGCGCACGGTGGCGTGGTAGTCGTCCAGCCAGGCGCGCTCGTCGGGGCCGAGCAGGCCGGGTTCCAGCGCGCGGCGGTCGAACGGACACAGCGTGAGCGTCTCGAAGGCGTGGAAGTCGCCGAACTCGGTGCGGTCGGCTTCCACCACCACCGCGAGGTTCTCGTGGCGGATGCCGTGGCGGCCGGGCTTGTACAGGCCCGGCTCGATCGAGCTGATCATGCCCGGCTCCAGCGCCACCAGCGCGCCGCCGGCGACCGGCGGGCGGATCGATTGCGGGCCTTCGTGCACGTTGAGGAAGTAGCCCACGCCGTGCCCGGTGCCATGGCCGTAGTCGCAGCCGGCCGCCCACAGCGGCGCGCGCGCCAGCGCGTCGAGCTGCGGGCCGCTGGCGCCCCTGGGGAAGCGCGCGCGGCTGAGCGCGATCATGCCCTTCAGCACCAGGGTGGCGTCGCGGCGCTGCTCGGCGGTGGTCTCGCCCAGCGCCAGCACGCGGGTGATGTCGGTGGTGCCGCCCAGGTACTGGCCGCCGGAGTCGATCAGCAGCAGGCCCTTGGCCTGCAGCGCGCTGTGCGATGCCTGCGTGGCGCGGTAGTGCGGCAGCGCGCCGTTGGCCTGGTAGCCGGCGATGGTGGCGAAGCTCTCGCCCACGAATTCGGGTTGCGCGGCGCGCGCGGCGTGCACCAGCCGGTGCACGTCCAGCTCGGTGAGCGGCTTGCCTTGGGCGAGCTGGTGCTCGATCTCGCGGAACGCGCCGGCCAGCGCCGCGCCGTCGCGGCGCATCACCTCGCGCACGCGATCCAGTTCGGCCGGCGTCTTCACCGCCTTGAACGCGGTGCTGGGATTGGCGGCCTCGATGCGCCGCACCGCGGCGGGGATCGCGTTGCTGATCGCGCAGACCACGCGGCCGGGCTCGAACAGCAGGCAGTCGTCCCTGCCCAGTTCGGCCAGCGCATCGGCAATGGCCGGGTAGGGCGCGATCACGATGCCGTCGGCGGCGAGCTGCGCCACCAGCGCGTCGTCGAACTTGCCGCGCTCGGCGAACAGCGTGGCCTTGCCGTCGACGGCCAGCAGCAGGTGGGCGAGGAAGACCGGGTTGCACTCCACGTCGCTGCCGCGCAGGTTGGTGAGCCAGGCGATGTCGTCGAGGCTGGAAACGAGGTGATGCGTGGCGCCGCGCTTGCGCAGCGCGTTGCGCAGGCGCGCGAGCTTGTCCACGCGCGGCGTGCAGGCCCAGGCGAGCGAGTGCTCGACGATGCGCGCATGCGGCAGGGCGGGGCGCTCGCGCCAGATCGCGCCGGGCAGGTCGAGGTCGCTGCGCACGCGCACGCCGTGCTCGCCCAGCTTGCCTTCCATCGCGCGCAGGCCGGCCAGCGACACGCTGTCGCCGGCCACCGCCAGCACCTCGCCCTGGTGCAGGTGCGCGGCCAGCCAGTCCAGGTGCTCGGACGTGTGCGCCACGCGCAGCTTCATCAGCGCGATGCCGCTGCCGGCGAGCTGCTGTTCCGCCTGCGCGAAGTAGCGCGAGTCGGTCCACAGGCCGGCGTGGTCGCGGGTGACGAGCAGGGTGCCGGCCGAGCCGGTGAAGCCCGACAGCCACGCGCGCGCCTGCCAGTGTTCGGGCAGGTATTCGGACAGGTGCGGGTCGGCGCTGGGGACGATCACGGCGGCGACGCCGTGCTGCTGCATGGCCGCGCGCAGCGCGGCGAGACGGGCGGGAATGGGGGTGGTCATGCGCGGCATGGTAGCAGGCGGCTATTTGCGGCGACCTGATTGGGAAAGGCCTGATCGATCAGGCTTCTTGCTCGTCATTCCTGCGAGGCGCTTTTCAACAGCCGAAGGCTGGTCAAGCTCACTGCTGTCCGGAATATTCGATGTTCCAGTTCGTAGACTCCAAGCGCCGCAGGCTCCCGCCTTGAACAACGAAGCCGAGCGACATGAATTCGCGCAGGCGCTGATTGGTGAATCCCTCTCCCTCCGGGAGAGGGTGCCGGCAGGCGGGTGAGGGTTCGGGCAAAGCGAAATGCTGCGGCAAGTCCGAACCCTCACCCCCGGCCCCTCTCCCGGAGGGAGAGGGGAGAAGATCGCCTGCGAGATATTCCGGACACCAGTGCGCTTGACCAGCCTTCGGCTGTTGAAAAGCGCCTCGCAGGAATGACGATCCGGTTGTTCTGGATGATTGATCGCGATTTCGTATCAGTAGCGGTTGACGCCCTGCACGTGGCACTTCGCCACCCACTTCTGCGCGGTGGCGGCGCCGGCGTCGTCGGCGGCTTCCTGGCGCAGCTGGGCGAGGGTTTCCCAGTTGCGCGCGCACAGCGGGCCGAGCTTGGGGCCCAGCGTCCACGACTGCTGGGCCAGCTTCTGCGCCAGCGCGTAGTCGCGCTGGTACACCGCCACCTCGGCGCGATCCTGCAGCAGCTCGGGCGAATCGGGGCTGCGCTTGAGCGCCTGGTCGAGCAGGGCCGCCGCCGCGTCGTAGCGGCCGGCATCGGTGTCGGCGCGGGCGGCCTGCTTCCATGCGGCGATGCCGGGGTCGGCCAGCGGCTGCACCGCGATCACCGACTGCTCGCGCTCGCCGGCGGCGCGGATCGCCGCGACCATGCTCGCGGGCGACGGCGCGGCGCGGCCGGGGGCGGTCGCGACCGGCGCCGGCGTGGTGCAGGCCGTCAGCAGGGCGGCCGCCAACGGCAGGGGCCAGGCGCGCAGGGATAGGCGAACGAGGGACATGTCAGTTTCCGCTGATTGGAGATGGGGCGGCCGCCGGGACCGTGCCGGGATCGACCGGGGCGGCGCTGGACGCCGCGGGCGCGGGGTTGCCGCCACCGAACAGGCTCTGCCAGAAGCCGCAGCCTTCGACCTCGCCGGACAGTGAACCGCTCACCACCGGCACCTGCTTCGCGCCGGTGCACTGCGGCTCGGTGGGCTTGTTGTCGGCGGGGTTGATCCAGGCCAGCTGCAGGCCCTCGCCGGGCGCGGCGGACAGCGGCCGGGTGGGCAGCTTGGCGAACAGGTTGCGCCACGCGCGCAGCGCGCCGGTGGCGCCGAACAGGTGGGCCGGCTTGTTGTCGTCGCGGCCCATCCAGAACACGCCGAGGCGATCGCCGGTGAAGCCGGCGAACCAGCTGTCGCGCAGGTCGTTGCTGGTGCCGGTCTTGCCGGCGGCGTGCAGCGAAGCCAGCGACGAGTTGCCGAGCGAGCTCGCGGTGCCGTAGGTGGCAACCTGCTGCATCGCCCAAGTCACCAGGCGCACCGCCTCCTGGTATTCGCCCTTGCCGCTCTGCACCTCGTAGCGCTTGATGGTGCGGCCGTTGCCGTCCACCACGCCGCGCACCGCCAGCAGCGGCAGCGCATGGCCGTCGGAGGCGATGTACTCGTACAGCTGCGCCACCTGCAGCGGCGACAGATCCAGCGCGCCGATCAGCAGCGAGGGGCCGGCGTTGACGCCGCCGAGCCCGAAGGACTGCAGGAACGCGCGGATCCGCGGCAGCCCCACCGCGAGGCCGAGGCGGATGCTGGCGAGGTTCCACGACTTCGCCAGCGCATCCACCATCGGCACCATGCCGTGGCTCTCGTTGTCGTCGTTGTGCGGCTCCCACAGCGTGCCGTTGGGCATGCGCATGCTGATCGGGCCGTCGTCCAGCGCGGTGGCGAGGTTCCAGCGCGCGGGGTCGGTCAGCGCCACCAGGTAGACGAAGGGCTTGATGGTGGAGCCGATCGGCCGCTGCGAATCCAGCGCGCGGTTGAAGCCCTGGTCGCCGGGGATCTTGCTGCCCACCACCGCCAGCACGCTGCCGTCGTGCGCGTCGGTGACCACACCGGCCGCCTGCAGCGGGTCGGCGCGCTTGCCCAGTTCCTTCATCGTGGTGTCGATGGCCTGCTCGGCGTAGAGCTGCGCGGCCGGGTCCAGCGTGGTGAAGATCGACAGGTTGCCTGCGCGCAGCGTGTCCTCGTCGAAATCGCTGGTGATCTGCTGGCGCACCAGCTGCATGAACGCGGGGAAGCGATTGTGCGGCAGCTGGCCGTTCCTGATCACGTCCAGCGGCGCGGCCTGCGCGGCCTTGGCCTGTCCGGGCGAAAGCAGGCCGGTGTCCACGAACTCCTGCAGCACCAGGTTGCGCCGCGCCAACGCGCGGTCCGGGTAGCGACGCGGGTCGTAATAGCTCGGCCCCTTCACCAGACCCACCAGCATCGCGATCTCCTGCGGGCGCAGGTCGCGCAGCGGGCGGCCGTAGTAGAACTCCGCGGCGGCGGCGAAGCCGTGCACCGCCTGGTCGCCCTGCTGGCCGAGGAACACCTCGTTGACATAGGCCTCGAGGATGCGGTCCTTGCTGTAGTGCAGCTCCAGCAGCAGCGACATCAACGCTTCGTTGATCTTGCGCGTGAAGGTCTGCTGGCGACCGAGATACAGGTTGCGCACCAGCTGCTGGGTCAGCGTGGAGGCACCCTGCACGGTGCGGCCGGCGCGCAGGTTGGCGAACGCGGCGCGCAGGATGCCGCCGAAGTCGATGCCGATGTTGTGCTTGAAGGTGCGGTCTTCCACCGCCTGCAGCCCGCTGACCAGCAGCGGCGGCACATCGGCCAGGCGCACGATGCGCCGATCCACCTGCTGCGCGCCGTACACGGTGGCGATGCGCGCGGGGTCGAGGTGGGTGAGCTCGATCGGCTTGCCGGTGGCGAGGTCGCGCACCGAAGCGACCGCGCCCTTGCCCAGGCTCACCTCGATGCGCTTGGGCAGCTCGCCGCCCTCCGGCCCGGCGTAGCCGCGCGAGGAGATCGTGTAGCGCGCGCCCTGCTTCGCCCAGCTGCCCGGCACCTGGCCGTGGCCATCCTCGCTGTAGCCGGCAAAGGTGAGTTCCAGCTGCAGCGCCGCCGGCGTCATCGGCTCGCCCACCGCCAGCGGCAGCGGCCGCGCGAACACGCGCGTGGGCACCGCGAACACCAGGTCGTTGAAGCGCTCCTGCACGCGCTTGTTCAGCACCAGCGTGTACGGCAGCACGAAACCGACCAGCAGGCCCAGGCCGATCCAGAACGGAATGCGCAGCCACGGCCACGCGGCGCGCAGGAACGAGCGGGTTCGGGTCAGCAAGGCGGGGGAATCCTGAACATACAGGCGCCGATGATAGGGCCTGCTACCCGGCGCGCATCTGAACGGAAGGGGCGTTTTCGGGGGCTGCGGTGGCTAAGAAAGGGTGGGCAGAGGGCGCTGTGGATGCACGATGCCCGAATTTGGCGACGCGAAGTCGCGTCGCGCGGTGAACGCCCGCTGGATTGGATCGTTCGCCGTCAAAGCTTTCTTTTCGATAGTTGCGATGCTTCTGCACTTTGCTTCTGCACTTTGCTTCTGCGCGCAGGAGCGCGCTGCTTTACCCGGGGCCCCTGTGACACGGCGGGCGGGCGGAGGAAAGTCCGCAGGATGGCCCGCGGGATGCGGGCCAGTTTTCGCCGGCCACGGAGGTGCCGTCGAAAAACCCCGTAAACCGCCCGCGCACCCGCAGGGCAGAGCCTGTCCCGGACTTGATCCGGGAATGCCCGGAGGGCGCGCCATCGGGGTACCGTCTCTCTTTGGCTACTTTCTCTTGACTCCGGGCATCCTGCCCTTCGCCCTTCGGGCCGGCTGCGCCGTTCGCCACCGCTCCCGGCGGTGGCGTGGGCACGCAAAGAGAAAGTAGCTCGGGCCGCGGCAGCGGCTCGAAACCGCTTTGTTCCTCGCGAAAGAGCCAGAGCAAAAGCCCCTCCCGGAGAGAGTCGGCAAACGTGCCGGGCGGGTTCGCCCACACGCAAGCACACGCGACCTTCCGCGTCGACGGACTTACCGCCAGCCGGAAGTGATGGGGTAGCGGCGTTCGCGACCGAAGGCGCGGGTGGTGACGCGCGGACCCGGCGCCGACTGGCGGCGCTTGAACTCGTTGGCCAGCACCAGGCGCACCACGCGGTGCACCACGTCGGCGGCGAAACCGGCCTCGACGATCTCGGCCTGCGCCTGCTCGCCCTCGATGAAGCGCGCGAGGATCGCGTCCAGCACCTCGTAGGGCGGCAGCGAGTCCTGGTCGGTCTGGTTGTCGCGCAGTTCGGCCGAGGGCGGGCGGTCGATGACTTCTGGTGGAATGACGGGACTCGGGACTCGGGACTCGGCAGAGCGGATCGAGGCGAGCCCGGGCTTTGCGCCGTTGCTTTCCCCGAGTCCCGAGTCCCGAGTCCCGAGTCCCGGCAGTCGAGTCCCGGGTTCCGAGCCCCGGCCGTTGCGCCAGCGCGCCAACCGATACACCACCGTCTTGTACACGTCCTTCAGCGGCGCGTAGGCGCCGCACATGTCGCCGTACAGCGTGCAGTAGCCCACCGCCATCTCGCTCTTGTTGCCGGTGGCGAGCAGCAGGCGACCGTGCTTGTTGGACAGCGCCATCAGCATCGTGCCGCGGGTGCGCGATTGCAGGTTTTCCTCGGTGGTGTCGGCGCCCTTGCCGGCGAAGGCGGGCGTGAGCGCGGCGATGAAGGAATCCACCGTGGGCTCCACGTCGATCACGTGGTAGTCCACGCCCAGCCGCTCGGCCTGCGCGCGGGCGCCGTCCAGCGACAGTTGCGAGGTGTAGCGGGTGGGCATCATCACCGCGGTGACGCGCCCGGCGCCCAGCGCGTCCACCGCCAGCGCCAGGGTCAGCGCGGAGTCGATGCCGCCGGACAGGCCCAGCAGCACGCCGGGGAAACCGTTCTTGTCGATGTAGTCGCGGATGCCGCGCACCAGCGCGGCGTACAGCACGGCCTCGGCCGAGTCGTCGCCCGGCGCCGGCCAGCCTTCGGCATGCAGCGTGCGCGTGGCCGGGTCGAACTCGGCCCACAGCAGCGCGTCGACGAAGGCCGGCGCGCGCGCCGCGACCGAACCGTCGCCGTTCACCAGCAGCGTGCCGCCGTCGTAGACCACTTCGTCCTGGCCGCCAACCAGGTTGAGGTAGACGAAGGCGCAGCCGGTTTCCTGCGCGCGCGCCGCCAGCACCGCCTCGCGTTCGGCCTGCTTGGCGTCGTCCCAGGGCGAGGCGTTGATCGCCACGATCAGCTCGGCGCCGGCACGCGCCGCGGCGGCAGCCGGCTCGGGCCGCCACACGTCCTCGCAGATCAGCAGGCCGATGCGCACGCCGGCCAGCGTGGTCAACGCGCTGGCGTGGCCGGGGCGGAAATAGCGCTTGTCGTCGAACACGCCGTAGTTCGGCAGCGCCTGCTTGTGCGCGATCTGCGCGATGCGCCCGTCGCGCAGCAGCGCGGCGGCGTTGAACACCTCGCCCTCGCTGTGCGGGAAGCCGACCAGCGCGGCCAGTCCGTCCGTGCCGGCGGCCAGCGCCTCCAGCTCCTGCTGGCAGGCGGCGAGGAAGCTGGGGCGCAGCAACAGGTCTTCCGGCGGGTAGCCGGACAGGGTCAGCTCGGGGAACACCACCAGCTCGGCGCCGCCGCTGCGGGCCTGCGCCATCAGGTCGCCCACCTTCGCGGCATTCGCCGCGACCGCGCCGACCGGGAAATCGTGCTGGGCCAGCGCCAGACGCAGTCTTGCCATGAAATTCCGCTCCAGAAACGACGAAGGCCGCGACGAGTCGCGGCCTTCGCATTCTACCGCTGCAGCTGCAGCGCTTACTTCTTCATCAGCTTGGCGAGCGTCTTGCCGAGGTCGGCCGGGGACTTCACCGTGGTGACGCCGGCCTTCTCCAGCGCGGCGAACTTCGCCGCCGCGGTGCCCTTGCCGCCGGAGATGATCGCGCCGGCGTGGCCCATGCGCTTGCCCGCCGGGGCCGAGGCGCCGGCGATGAAGGACACCACCGGCTTCTTGACGTATTCGCCGATGAACTCGGCGGCGTCTTCCTCGGCGCTGCCGCCGATCTCGCCGACCATGATGATGCCTTCGGTCTGCGGGTCGTCCTGGAACAGCTTGAGGCAGTCGATGAAGTTCAGGCCGTTGATCGGGTCGCCGCCGATGCCGATGCAGGTGGACTGGCCCAGGCCTTCGTTGGTGGTCTGGAACACGGCTTCATAGGTCAGCGTGCCGGAGCGCGACACGATGCCGACCTTGCCTGGCTGGTGGATGTGGCCCGGCATGATGCCGATCTTGCACTCGCCCGGGGTGATGACGCCGGGGCAGTTCGGCCCGATCAGCACGGTTTCCGGGTGCTGCGCCAGCACGTTCTTGACGCGCAGCATGTCGAGCACCGGGATGCCTTCGGTGATCGCCACGATCACGCGGATGCCGGCATCGACCGCTTCCAGGATCGAATCGGCCGCGAACGGCGGCGGCACGAAGATGACGGACGCGTCGGCGCCGGTTTCGTCGACCGCTTCGGCCACGGAATTGAAGACCGGCAGGCCGATGTGCTCGCTGCCGCCCTTGCCCGGGGTGACGCCGCCCACGACCTTGGTGCCGTAGTCGATCGCCTGCTGCGCATGGAAGGTGCCCTGCTGGCCGGTGAAGCCCTGCACCAGCACCTTGGTGTTCTTGTTGACGAGAACGCTCATTGGAATGTCCTGTTTGCTGTTCCTGCAGGAGCGCACTCTGCGCGCGATTGTGGCCTTTCGCGAAAAGCTTCATCGCGCACAGGGTGCGCTCCTGCGGAAAATTATTGGGCGGCGGCCACGGCCTTCTGGGCCGCGTCGTTGAGATCGTCGGCCGGCGTGATCGCCAGGCCGGAGTTGGCCAGCAGCTCGCGGCCCTTCTCCACGTTGGTGCCCTGCAGGCGCACCACCACCGGAATCTTCAGGCCCACTTCCTTCACCGCGGCGATGATGCCCTCGGCGATCATGTCGCAACGGACGATGCCGCCGAAGATGTTGACCAGGATGGCCTTGACCTTGTCGGAGGAGGTGATCAGCTTGAACGCCTCGGTGACGCGTTCCTTGGTGGCGCCGCCGCCCACGTCGAGGAAGTTGGCCGGCTCGCCGCCCGCCAGCTTGATCACGTCCATGGTGGCCATGGCCAGGCCCGCGCCGTTGACCATGCAGCCGATGGTGCCGTCCATCGTCACGTAGTTGAGGTTGTTCTGCACCGCGGCCGCCTCGGCGGCGTCTTCCTGGGTGAGGTCGCGCATCGCGGCGAGCTCGGGGTGGCGGAACTCGGCGTTGTCGTCGGAGTTCACCTTGCCGTCCAGCGCGGCGAGGTTGCCGTCGACCAGGATCGCCAGCGGGTTCAGCTCGACCAGCGACAGGTCCTTCTCGTTGAACAGCTTGTACAGGCCCAGCATGATCTTGGTCAGCTGGCCGACCTGCTTCGCGTTGAGGTCCATCGCGAAGCCGAGCTGGCGGCACTGGTAGGGCTGCAGGCCTTCGACGAAGTCCACCACGATGGTGTGGATGTCCTCGGGCGTGTCCTTGGCCACCTGCTCGATGTCCACGCCGCCGTGCTTGGAGGCGATGAAGGAGACGGCCTTGGAGTCGCGGTCGACCAGCACCGACAGGTACAGCTCCTTGGCGATGTCGGTGGCGTCGGTGACCAGCACCAGGTTCACCGGCAGCGCGCGGCCGGCCGACTGGTAGGTGGCCATCTTGGTGCCCAGCATGCTCTTGGCGGCGGCGTGCACGTCGTCCAGGCTGCGGCAGAACTTCACGCCACCGGCCTTGCCGCGGCCACCGGCGTGGATCTGCGCCTTGACCATCCATTGGGAACCGCCCAGCGCCTTGGCAGCGTCGACGGCGGCATCGGGGGAGTTGGCGACCTTGCCCGGCGGTACGTTGATGCCGTACTGCGCGAACAGTTCTTTGGCCTGGTATTCGTGGAAATTCATTCGATAGCCTCGAGCGAACGGGGAAAACGGCCTCGCGCGGAGGAAAACGCGGCGCGGGCTTGCGGGGGTCGGACGGCGCGGACGCTGCCGGCTTGCGATGCACGCGGGATGTCCCGACGGGGCGGGAACCGCGCGAAACGGCCGCCCATTTTCGCGGAAGCGGCCCCCGATGGAAAGGGGCGGCCCCGGAGCCGGCCCGGCAGGGGCTCTCCGCCCGGCCGCGGAAACCGGCCGGGCGGCTCGAAGTTTCCGGAACGGCAACCCTATACTTCGCCGGGACCGCTCCGGAGCGCCGTACACGTGTCCAGCACCGTCTTGCCGCAGCTCAACGCCCAGCGCGCCGTTCCGGCGGCGATCCGCCACGAACTGCTGTTCCTCAACGTCTTCCGGCTGGTCCAGGCGCTGGTCTACATCGGCCTGGCGTTCGCGCCGATGCAGATCGGCGGCGTGCCGCTCGCCTCGCCGCAGTTCGCCCTGCTGGTCACCCTGCCCTACCTGCTGTTCGCGATCGCGGCGCAGGCGCTGACCGGGCGCAGCGTGCCGTACGCGAAGGTGGTGGTGTCGATCTGGCTGGCGGTGGACATCGCCGCCGCGGTGCTGGCGCTCAGCGCGATCGACTACGCGCGCATCGGCATCGCGATGATGCTGGCGGTGAACCTGAGCGTGGGCGCGCTGATCCTGCCCCTGCGGCTGTCCAGCTTCTTCGCCGCGCTGGCCACGCTGGGCCTGCTCGGCCATGCCCTGCTGGCCACTCCCGGCAGCGGCCATGGCGACCGCGACCTGCTGGAGTCGGCGCTGTTCGGCCTGGCCTATTTCGCGATCACCACGCTGTGCCACGTGCTGGGCCGGCAGCTGCGCGCCAGCGAGGCGCTGGCCGAGCAGCGCAGCACCGACCTCGCCAACCTCTCGCAGGTCAACGAGCTGATCATCCGCCGCATGAAGACCGGCGTGCTGCTGGTGGACGACGCCAACCGCATCCACCAGATCAACGAATCGGCCTGGATGCTGCTGGGCAACCCCAGCGCGGACCAGCGCGACCTGGGCCGGCTAGCGCCGGAGCTGTCGCGCCGGCTGTACCACTGGATGACCTCGGGCAAGCTGGACGAGACCGCCACCCAGCTCGCCGACGGCGTGCCCGAGGTGGTGCCGCGCTTCTCCCGCCTCGCGCCGAACGACGATTCGCTGGTGCTGATCTTCCTCGACGACACCTCACTGGTGTCGCGCCGCGCCGAAGAGCTCACGCTCAGTTCGCTGGGCCGGCTGTCCGCCTCGATCGCGCACGAGATCCGCAACCCGCTGGCGGCGATCCGCTACTCGGCGCAACTGCTGGCCGAGTCGGAAAAGATGGACGCCGCCGACCAGCGCATGGTGGAGATCATCAACAACCACTGCGTGCGGCTCAACGAGATCATCGAGAACATCCTGCAGCTGTCGCGGCGCGAACGCTCGCGGCCGGAGACGCTGGACCTGGGCCGCTGGGCGCAGGGCTTCGTGGACGAATACAAGCTCGGCAACGACCTCGGCAACGACACCCTGCAGGCCGTGGTCAGCGGTACGCCGCCGGTGGCGCTGGCCGACCCGCAGCAGCTGCAGCAGGTGGTGTGGAACCTGGTGCAGAATGCGCTGCGCTACGGCCGCCTGCCCGGCGAACCGGCCCGCGTGATGGTGCTGGCGCGCAGCGGCGAGCACGGCGTGCCGATCCTCGAAGTGGTGGACCGCGGCCCCGGCATCGCGCCGAAGGTGGCCGCGCAGATCTTCGAGCCGTTCTACACCACCCACGAATACGGCACCGGGCTGGGCCTGTACCTGGCGCGGCAGATGGCCGAGGCGAACCAGGCCTCGCTGGAATACGTGCGCGTGGCCGGCGGCGGCAGCTGCTTCCGCCTGCTGCTCACGCCCTCGCAGATGATCCGCGGCAGCGGCGAGATGGCCAGCGCCTGAGTCCGAACCGGCGGCTCAGGTCGCCCGCACGATCAAACTCGTCGGCAGCATCTGCGAGCTCACCGGCTGACCGTCGATCAGCGCCAGCACCTTGCGCGCCAGCAGCACGCCGCCCTCCTGCCAGTTCTGCCGCACGGTGGACAGCGGCGGCAGGAAGCTGGCGCCGTGCGGGGTGTCGTCGTAACCCACCACCGAGACGTCGTTCGGCACCGACAGGCCCTGCTCCACCAGCGCGCGGATCGCGCCCATCGCCAAGAGATCGCTGCAGGCGAAGATCGCGTCGAAATGCACCTTGCGGCGGGTCAGCGAGCGCACCGCGTCGACGCCCGACTCCAGCGTCCAATCCACCCGCTGCAGCAGCAGCGGCTTGATGCCGTGGCCGGCCAGCTCGTCGACGAAGCCGTGCAGGCGCTGGGCCATTTCCGGGTGGTCGGAGTTGCCGATGAACACCGGGTGGCGCCGCCCGATCGAGAGGAAGCGCTCGGCCACGCTCACCCCGCTGTGGCGGTTGTCGCTGCCCACCACGATATGGTGGTCGTGCGCCGACTCGGCGCCCCATACCACCATCGGCAGGCCCATGCGGTCGTACAGCTTCACCGCGTCCTGGTGCACGCCCTGGCCCAGCAGGATCAGGCCGTCGGCGGCCTGCACCGCGGCGTTCGGCGCGTCGTGGCGGGTGGTCAGCAGCACGCTGTAGCCGGCCGAGGTCAGCTCCTGCGAAATGCCGCCCAGCAGCGACAGCGGGTACGGGTCCCACATGGTGCGGCCGGCCGAGGGCTTCATCTCCACGATCACCGCCACCGTGTGGCTGCGCCGCAGCCGCAGGTTGCGCGCGCTGATGTTGAGCTTGTAGCCGTGCTTGCGCGCCAGCGCCTGGATGCGCTCGCGGGTTTCCGGCGTCACCAGCGGGCTCTCGGCCAACGCCCGCGACACGGTGATCTTGGACACCCCGGCCAGCTTCGCCAGATCCGCCATGGTCAGGCCGGGCTGCGCCGCGGCGGGCGCCTTCTTCTTGGCGGAACTCACGGTCGGCTGGTCCTCCGGCCGGCGCCGCGCGCCGGCCTTGCGCGGCTAGTGTCGCCTGCGACGGCGTCCGCGTTCAATGCCCGCCGGATCGCCCGCAAACCGCGCCACAACGGTCCCGAGATGAAATGTTATCGATATCTTGATATCGATAACATTGACACGTATGCTGCGCCCGAAGACGCGCCAGCGCCGACGCGGCGCCCGCTCCACGCAAGGGGAACATCACGTGCAGATCCACGATGCGGCTCCGCCTGTCCTCCCCGCCAATGCGGGCGCGGCGCCGCATGCCGCCGGCGCGGTCGATCCCTGGCAGCTCGTGCGCCGCGGCCACGACCGCACCGGCTTCGCCCAGGACGAAAGCCTGTTCGCCCTCGCCAACGGCTCGCTGGGCGTGCGCGGCGGGCTGGAGGAAGACCACAGCCCCAGCCAGGCCTGCTTCCTCGCCGGCGTGTGGGAGCGCTCGCCGATCGCCTACCACGAGCGCTTCACCGGCTTTGCCCGCAGCACCGACACCCGCGTGCCGGTGGCCGACGCCAGCCGCATCCGGTTGCGGCTGGGCGACGCGCCGGTGCAGCTGGACGCGGGCGAATGGCTGGCGCTGGAGCGCCGGCTCGACCTGCGCACCGGCAGCTACCGGCGCACGCTGCGCTGGCGCGCGCCGGGCGGCGGCACGCTGGAGATCGTCGCGGAACGGCTGGTGCCGCTGGACCGGCCCGGCGTGCTGGCGATCCGCTACACGCTGCGCTCGCTCGACTACCGCGGCCCGGTCGCGCTGGAATCGGCGATCGACACCGCCCGCGCCGCGCTCGGCCAGGGCGACGATCCGCGCATCGGCGCGCACCTCCACGGCGGCTTGCACCTGCACGCCGCCCAGGCCGAGGCGGAACTCGCCTGGGTGGCCCAGAACACCACGCACAGCGGCATCCGGCTGGTCTGCGCGCAGACGCATCGCCTGCCCGGCGACACGCTGCGCTTCCAGGGCGCCACGCGCACGCGGCACGGCGCGGCGCAGACCTTCGCCGGCCAGCTCGCCCCCGGCAGCGAGCTGGTGCTGGAGAAATACGCCGCCTGGGCCTGGTCGCAACCCGCAGCCGCCAGCGCCGTCGACCCCGTCCTGCTGGCCAGCGCCAGGGAAGCGCTGGCCTTGGCCGGCCACGCAGGCTTCTCCTCCCTGCTGGCCGGCCAGGCGGGACGACTCGACGCGCTGTGGCGCGCCGCCGACCTCGCCATCGACGGCGCGCCGGAGGTGGAGCAGGCGCTGCGCTTCAACCTGTTCCAGCTGTTCCAGTCCGGCAGCCGCGACGACCGCGGCAGCGTGGCCGCCAAGGGCCTCACCGGCGAAGGCTACGAAGGCCACTGCTTCTGGGACACCGAGGCCTTCATGCTGCCGGTGCTGGCCACCACCGCGCCGGAACTGGCGCGGCACCTGCTGGCCTGGCGCCACGCCACGCTGGAGCGCGCCCGCGCCCACGCGCGCGAGCTGGGCCACGCCCGCGGCGCGCTGTACCCGTGGCGCACCATCGCCGGCGACGAGTGCTCGGCCTACTTCCCCGGCGGCTCGGCGCAATACCACATCAACGCGGACATCGCCTGGGCGATCCGGCTGTACGTGGACGCCAGCGGCGACGAGGATTTCCTGCGCGCGATGGGCGCCGAGATGCTGTGCGAGACCGCGCGCATCTGGCTGCAGGTCGGCCACTACAACCCGCGCCGCGGCGGCGCGTTCTGCATCCACGAGGTGACCGGACCGGACGAATACTCCGCCCTGGTCGACAACAACCACTACACCAACCGCATGGCGCAGCGGCACCTGCGCGACGCCGCCGCCACGCTCGCGTGGCTGGCCGCGCGGCATCCCGTCGACTACGCCGCGCTGGTCGAGCGCATCGACCTGGGCGCAAGCGAAGCCGCGCAATGGCAGCGCGCCGCCGACGCGATGCACCTGCCGGTGGATGCGGAGCTGGGCATCTTCCCGCAGGACGACGGCTTCCTCGACAAGCCGCGGCTGTCGCCCGCGCAGATGCGCGATCCGGCGCTGCGCCCGCTGCTGCTGCACTGGCATCCGCTGACGATCTACCGCCACCAGGTGTGCAAGCAGGCCGACACCGTGCTCGCGCTGGTGCTGGCCGGCGAGGACGTGGAGCTCGACGCGAAGCGGCGCAACTTCGACTACTACGAAGGCGTCACCGTGCACGACTCCACGCTGTCCGCCTCCACCTTCGCGGTGCTCGCCGCGGAAGTCGGCCGCGACGAGCAGGCCTATCGCTACTTCCTCGACACCTTGCGGGTGGACCTGGACGACTCGCACGGCAACGCCGCACACGGCCTGCACCTGGCGGCGATGGCCGGCAGCTGGCTGGCGCTGACCTGGGGCTTCGGCGGCCTGCGCGTGCGCGGCGGCCAGCCGGCGCTGGCGCCGCAGCTGCCCGCGGCCTGGCGCGGCTACCGCTTCGGCCTGCGCTGGCGCGACGCGCAGCTGCGCGTGGAGGTGGACGCCGCCGGCGTGCGCTACACCCTGCTCGAAGGCGAAACGCTGGAGTTCCTGCATCGCGGCCAGCCGCAGCGGCTGCGCCGGGGCGAATCGCTGCGCCTGCCGCACCCGGCCCCGCGCGCGCTGAAAGCGGTGATCTTCGATCTCGACGGCGTGCTCGCCGACACCGCCGTACTGCATCGCGCGGCCTGGCAGCAGCTCGCCGCCGAGATCGGCGCGCCATTCGACGAGGCCACCGCCGAGCGCATGAAGGGCGTGGACCGCATGGGCTCGCTGGAGATCCTGCTGGAGCGCGCGCCGCGCCGCTACAGCGACGCGGAGAAGGCCGCGCTGGCCGCGCGCAAGAACGCCCGCTACGTCGAGCTGATCAGCACGCTGGAACCGCGCGACCTGCTGCCCGGCGCGCGCGCCGCGGTGGAGTCGGTGCGCGCGGCCGGGCTGAAGACCGCGCTGGCCTCGGCCAGCCGCAACGCGCCGCTGCTGATCGAACGGCTGGGCATCGCCGGGTTGTTCGACCACGTGGTCGACGCCGGCCGCATCGCGCGCTCCAAGCCGGACCCGGAAATCTTCCTCGCCGCCGCCGCCGGGCTGGGCCTGGCGCCGGCGGACTGCCTCGGCGTGGAGGACGCCGCGGCAGGCATCGCCAGCCTTCACGCCGCGGGGATGGCGGCGGTGGGCATCGGCCGGGCGGACGCCCTGGCCGAGGCGGACGTGCTGCTGTCGGACATCGCCGCGTTCGACATCGGCCGAATCAGAACGACACGCGGCCCATCGGCACGGCCCACGGCCGCCGCCACACCACTTTAGCCAGGCACACTGATGGGGAGTCAGACCATGAGCACTCGCATACTCAAGAACTTGACGTTGTCGGCGGCGATCTCGGCCGCCCTGCTGTCCGCCGCCGCCATGGCCCAGGACACGCCCCCGACCGGCACCGCCCAGACCGGCACCGCCGCGCCCGCCACGACCAACAAGAAGGAGGCCAACAGCTACGACAACAAGAAGGTGCAGGCGCTGCAGCAGGTGGTGGTGACCGGCTCGGCCAGCGCCACGGGCGTGCGCAAGATCGACGCCAGCTACTCGATCACCACCGCCTCCAACGCGCAGATCCAGCAGGACAACCCGCGCAGCGCGGCCGACCTGCTGAAGATCTCGCCCGGCGTGTGGCCCGAATCCACCGGCGGCCAGACCGGCGCCAACATCGAGGTGGCCGGCTTCCCCGGCGGCGGCGACGCGCCGTTCTACACCAACCAGATCATGGGCACGCCGCTGTACGGCATGCCCTCGCTGTCGTTCTTCGAGCAGAGCTCGATGTTCCGCCTCGACGACACCATCGACCACGTGGAAATCCTGCAGGGCGGCCCCTCGGTGGTGTTCGCCGACGGCCAGATCGGCCTCACCTCCAACTACATCTTGAAGCAGGGCACCGACACGCCGTCGGGCGACGTCGGCGTCACCTACGGCACCGGCGCGTTGCGCCGCATCGACGGCTACTACGGCTTCCCGCTCGGCCAGAACAGCGGCTGGTACGGCAGCGTGGGCGGCTTCTGGCGCGATTCCAACGGCGTGCGCAAGCCGCGCTTCCCCGCCGACAAGGGCGGCCAGCTCACCGCCACCTTGACCAAGGACTGGGACAACGGCTCGCTGATGTTCTGGGCGCGCGGGCTGGACGACAAGAACCAGTTCATCACGCCGATCCCGCTGCTGCAGACCGGCCAGGGCCGGTTCGCCCCCTACCCGGGCTTCGATCCGCTGAAGAGCACCTACTACAGCCCGGCGATGCAGCACGTGTACCTGGAGAGCTATCCGGGCGGCGGCACCAGCGCGGACCTCGCCGACGGCCGCGGCGCCCAGCTCGGCTTCTTCGGCGCGAACTTCGACTGGGACTTCGGCAACGGCTGGACCGTGAGCGACAAGTTCCTGGTCGACGGCGGCAACATGGACACCAATGCGCTGTTCTCCGGCGCCAACCCGCAGACGCTGGCCAGCTGGGAAACCACCGGCGGCAACTATCCGGACGGCAACGTCCCCGCCGACGCCGTGTACACCGCCAGCTACACCAACGGCAGCGGCATCGTCACCGATCCCAACACCGACGTGATCGGCCAAGGCTGGTGGCACATCCACAAGAACATCAAGTCCGCGATCAACGATTTCCGCGTCAGCCGCGAGCTGTTCGAGGGCAACACGCTGACCGCCGGCCTGTACCTGGCGCACTACACCGACAGCGACCGCTGGTCGCTCGGCAACCCGATGCTGATGACCAACACGCCGAACGCCACGCCGATCGCGGTGAGCTACGTGCAGGGCGGCCAGACCTACCAAGTCACCAACGCGCAGGGCCTGATCTACAACGGCGGCTACAACATCACCGAGAACGGCACCGCCACCAACAAGGCGTTCTACCTGTCCGATTCGTGGAAGCTGGACCAGTGGCTGTTCGACGCTTCGGCCCGGCTGGAGAACGAGAACGCGCGCAACAGCGTGTGCAACCTGTCCAACGTCGACATCGACGGCAACCCGAACACGCTGTACGACAACGCCGTGGCGATGTGCAACGGCACCTACGCGGTCACCAGCTACAACAAGACGCATACCTCGTGGACGGTCGGCGCCACCTACAAGATCCAGGACAACATGTCGGTCTATGCCCGCGCGAACCGCGGCGCGCACTTCAACAGCTTCGACGACATGCGCGGCAACACCACCGGCAACACGCCGCCGCTGCTGAAGATCCAGAACTATGAAGTGGGCTTCAAGTACCAGATCCCCACCTTCAACGTGGACCTGTCGTTCTACCACCGCAACTTCGACGGCCTGATCTACCAGCCCTCGATCAACGGCGTGCCGCAGGGCGGCCAGTCGATCTACGGATCGAGCACCAAGGGCGCCAACCTGATCATGCGCGCCGGCACCGCCGACCAGTTCTTCACCGTGACCCTGGTGGGCGACTGGATGGACGGCCACTACACCAACTTCAAGGGCAACGTGGCGTTCTACGGCCTGCCCACGCCGGACAACCCCAGCGGCAAGTTCTACACCAACATCAACGGCCAGCAGCTGCAGCGCCAGCCGAAGGTGCAGTACCGCCTGACGCCGGCCTTCCTGATCCCGATCGAGGGCGGCAGCCTGCGGCTGTGGGCCACCTGGGAACACGTGGGCCCGCACACCCAGGACCAGACCGGCCTGCAGCAGCTGGGCAGCTACCACGACCTGCAGCTGGGCGCGCAGTTCACCCACGGCCCGTGGATGCTCACGGCGCTGGCATCCAACGTCACCAACGAGCTGGGCCTGACCGAATCCAACTCGCGCATCGCGGGCAATGCCGCCGGCGCGACCGGCGTGATCCTGGCCCGCCCGCTGGAGGGCCGCAACGTGACCTTGCAGCTGAAGTACAACTTCTGATGTCCTGACGCTTGCCCCGCATGGCGGTCCGGGCCAACCCCCTCCCGGCCCGGATCGCTCTTTTTCCGCGGACACCTTGCCGAGGTGCGCATGAACCGGTTCCGCATGATCGCCGCGCTGACGCTGATCTACATGGTCTTCGCGATCCTGCTCAACAGCGTGGGCACGGTGATCCTGCAGTCGATCGCCAGCTTCGGCGTCGACAAGCCGCAGGCCAGCCTGCTGGAGCTGTTCAAGGACCTGCCGATCGCGCTCACCTCGTTCCTGGTCGCCTCCTTCCTGCCGCTGCTCGGCTACCGGCGCGCGATGATGATCGCGCTGGCGATCGTCGCCGCCGCCTGCGTGCTGATGCCGCTGTTCCCCGGCTTCCACACCGCCGAACTGCTGTTCACCTGCGTGGGCGTGTCGTTCGCGCTCACCAAGGTCGCGGTGTACTCGTCGATCGGCCTGCTCACCGGCGACCAGGCCGAGCACGGCCGCCTCACCAACACCATCGAGGGCCTGTTCATGGTCGGCGTGCTGATCGCCGGCTGGCTGTTCAGCGCCTTCGTCGACCACGGCCATCCCGCCAACCCGTCCTGGCTCAACGTGTACTGGCTGCTGGCCACGCTGTGCGTGCTGGTGATCGCGCTGCTCGCCGGCTCGCGCATGGACGAATCGGCCGCGCGCAGCGCCGAGGGCAAGTCGATGCGCGGCTCGCTGCTGGAGATGCTGCACCTGTTCGTGCGGCCGCTGGTGTACGTGTTCCTCGCCTCGGCCTTCCTCTACGTGCTGATCGAGCAGAGCTTCGGCACCTGGCTGCCCACCTTCAACAACGAGGTGCTGAAGCTGCCCAACGCGATGAGCATCCAGCTCGCCAGCATCCTCGCCGCCGCCACCGCGGCGGGCCGCATCGCGGCCGGCCAGGTGCTGCGGCGGGTGCCCTGGTACACCCTGCTGAACCTGTGCGTGCTGGGCATGGGCGTGCTGGTGCTGCTGGTGCTGCCGCTGGCGCGCGGCATCGTCGCGCGCCCGGGCGTGGGCTGGTTCAACGCGCCGGCGGCGGCCTACCTGATCCCGCTGATCGGTCTGCTGATGGCGCCGATCTATCCCGTCATCAACTCGGTGGCGCTGAGCTCGCTGCCCAAGCCCGCGCACGCCGCGATGACCGGGCTGATCGTGATCTTCTCCGCGCTGGGCGGCACGCTGGGTTCGCGCATCACCGCGGTCGTGTTCGCGCACAGCAACGGCATCGACGCGTTCTACTTCTCGCTGGTGCCGATGAGCCTGATCCTGGTCACGCTGTTCTTCTTCAAGCGCGAGACCGATCGCCACGGCCTGGCCACGGCGGCGCCGGGCCTGCGCCTCGCGGCGAAATAGCGGCGGCGACGCGCCATGTCCACGCCCGCCGCCATGCCGCTCGATGCCCTGCGCCAGGTCGGCGCGCTGCTGCAGGCCGGCGCGCTGCGCGAGGCGCATGGGCGCCTGCAGGCCATCGTCGCGGAACACCCCGACTGCGCGGAGGCGCTGCGTCTGCTCGGCGGCCTGCGCCTGGGTTTCGGCGACGCCCAGGCGGCGGAAGCGCTGCTGCGCCGCGCGCTGGCGCTGGACCCGGGCTGGGCGCCCACGCTCGCCACGCTGGGCGAGCTGCTGCTGGGCAGCGGCCGCGACGATGAGGCCGAAGCGCTGCTGCGCCGCGCCGCCAGCAAGCTGCCGCAGGCCGCCCTGCGGCTGGCGCGCCATTGCAACGAGCGCCAGCGTCCGGCCGAGGCACTGGCCCTGCTCGCGCCACTGTGCACCGGCCAGGTCGACGCCGAAGTGGCCGCGCAGCACGTGGCGGCGCTGGCTGCGCTGGGCCGCGCCGACGAAGCCGTCGCGCTCTATCGACATGCGGCGGAAGCCGCGCCCGACGATGCGGCCGCCGCGCAGGCACTGGCGATCGCGCTCGCCGCCGCCGGCCGCCACGCCGAGGCCGAACGCACGGCGAGCCGCGCGCTGGCCGCCGGCCGCGCGGACGCCGCTGCGCATTTCATCCGCGCGCGCAGCCGGCTCGCACTGGGCGAGTTCGCGCGCGCCGAGGCCGACCTGCGCGACGGCCTGCGGCTGGAGCCGCGCCACGCCGAGGCGCACGACCATCTCGCGCGGCTGGTGTGGATGCGCAGCGGCGATCTCGCCGAAAGCACCGCCGCGCTCGACGACGCGCTGCGCCGCTTTCCCGGCGACGAGACCCTGCTCGCCGCCAAGGCCGCGATCCTGCAGGGCGCGGGTGATGCGCGCGGCGCCTGGACCTGCCTCGCCGCGCCCGCGGCCCGTGCGCAGGCCGCGCCAGCGCTGCTGGTGCGCGCGGGGCTCAGCGCGCTGGAATTCGATCCCGCCGGCGCACGCGCGCTGGCCGAACGCGCGCTGCGGCAGGCGCCCGGCCTCGCCGCCGCGCGCAGCCTGCGCGCCGCCGCCCTGCTCGGCTGCGGCGACGCGCGGCGCGCGCTCGAACAGTGCGAGGTGCTGCTCGCCGGTACGCCCGACGACCAGTACCTGATCGCGCTGCAAACCACCGCCTGGCGCCTGCTCGGCGACCCGCGCCACGAGGCCTACTGCGACTACGCGAAGCTGGTGCAGCCGTATCGCCTGCAAGCGCCCGCCGGCTGGAGCAGCCTCGCCGGCTTCCTTGCCGACCTCAAGCGCAGCCTCGAACGCCTGCACGATCCGCTGGGCCATCCGCTGCTGTTCCAGTCGCTGCGCCACGGCACCGAGACCACCGAAGACCTGGCCCGCCACGCCGATCCGGTGATCCAGGCGCTGTTCCGCGCGTTCGACGCGCCGATCCGCGACTACATGGCCTACCTCGGCCACGGCGACGACGCGCTGCGCCGGCGCAACCGGGGCGGCTACCGCTACAACGGCAGTTGGTCGGTGCGGCTGCGCAGCAGCGGCTTCCACGCCAACCACGTGCATCCGCGCGGCTGGATCTCCTCGGCCTGCTACATCGACCTGCCCGACGACATGGACGGCAACGGCAAGGCGGACGGCTGCCTCGCGTTCGGCGAGCCCGGCATCCTCACCGCGCCGCCGCTGCACGCGCAGCACGTGGTGCGCCCCGAGCCCGGCCTGCTGGTGCTGTTCCCCTCCTACGCCTGGCACGGCACCGTGCCGTTCACCAGCGCACAAACGCGGCTCACCGTGGCGTTCGACGCGGTGCCGGAGGCCTCCGCATGAAACGCATCGCCTTCGCCTTGTTCGCGCTGGTGATGGCGCACGCGTCTGCCGCCACTGACGCCAGCTTCGTGCTGCAGGCCAGCGCCGCGGACTGGTCCCGTTATTTCCCCGGCCAGCTGGGCAACGGCTACGCCTCCACGCTGACCGCGCCGCGCGGCACCGAGGCCGCGCCGGCCTATCTCGTCGCCTTGATGGATCGCACGCCCGGCGACATGGCGCGTCCGGCCGTAGTGCCCGCGTGGAGTGGCATCGACTACCGCGCCGCGGGCGGCGGCTGGCTCAACGCCGCGCCGCTGGACGCCGCGCATTTCCAGGACTACGCGCAGACGCTGGACATGCACGACGGCACGCTGGCCACGCGCTATGTGTACCGCGACGGCGAACGCGCCGCCGATATCGAAGTCCTCTCGCTGGTGAGCCAGGCCTCGCCGCACCTCGCCGGCAGCCGGCTCACGCTCACGCCGCATTTCGACGGCCGCATCGAGCTGTCGTTCGCGCTGGATGCCTGGGCGCCGCACCAGCCGCGCTTCGCGCTGGCCCGCATCGACGATGCGGAAATGCATCGGGAGCTGGACAAATACCGCCTGAAACTGGAACCGGTCGCGCCCGCCACGCCGGACCGCGCCGCGCTGTGGTACCCCGGCACCACCGAAGCGCTGGCCCGCAACGGCGATGCCGCGCAACTCACCCTGCGGCTGAGCGGCCGGGCCGCGAACGGCGCCACGATGGCGGAGGCGGTGGCCGTGGCGCTGCCGCAAGGCGTGCAGCCGGTTTCGACCAGGGTGGTGCGCGAGGGCCTGCACCTCGCACTGGTCGTGACGATGGACGTGCGGAAGCACCAGCGCTACGCCTTCGCCAAGTTCGTCGCCGTCTCGCGCGCGGGCTGGGGCGGCGACGCGCAGGCCGATCTCGCGCTGGCCGTGCAGGCGCGTGCACAGGGCTTCGACGCGCTGCTGCACGCGCAGCGGGAGGCCTGGGACGCGCTGTGGAAGTCCGACGTGGTGATCGACGGCGACCCCGCCGCGCAGCGCATCGTGCACGCCGACCTCTACTACCTGCTGTCCAACGTGACACCGGACACCGCGTGGGGCGCCGGCGCCTGCGGCCTGACGCCGGGTTACGCCGGGCACGTGTTCTGGGACAGCGACACCTGGGTGTTCCCCGCCCTGCTCCTGTTGCATCCGGAACGCGCGAAGTCGCTGGTGGCGTTCCGCGCCCGCACGCTGCCGGCGGCCGAGGCGCGCGCCCGCACACGCGGCCTGCGCGGCGCGATGTATCCGTGGGAGGCCGATCCCGACGACGGCAGCTCGCAGACGCCGCATTCGGCCCGGGCGCTGGACGAGCGCGAGATCCACGTCAACGGCGACGTCGCGATCGCGCAGTGGCAGTACTGGCTCGCCAGCGGCGACAAGGATTGGTTGAAGCAATCCGGCTGGCCGGTGATCCGCGCCGTCGCCGACTTCTGGGTCAGCCGCGCCACCTGGGTGGCGGCGAAGCGGCGCTACGAGATCGCGCACGTCACCTCGGTGGACGAGGACTACAGCGACGTGCCGAACGACACCTACACCAACGCCGTGGCGCGCAAGTCGCTGCAGATCGCCGACGCCGCGGCCGCCGTGCTCGGCGTGCGGCCCGACCCGCGCTGGGCCGCGGTGGCGCACGAGCTGTACCTGCCGTTCGCCGACGGCCACCACCTCGACTTCGACCCGTCCGTGCCGCACAACCGCGATACCTGGGGCGGCAGCTCGCTGCCGATGCTCGCGCTGCCCTCGCTCGACCTGCCCATGGACACGGCGGTGCGTCGGCGCGACTACGCCTACGCGCTGGGTCCGATCGAGCATTCGAGCCGCGACCCGAACAGCATGGGCCTCGCCCCGCTGTCGATCGCCGCGGCCACCGCCGGCGACGGCGCGGACGCCGCGAAGTGGTTCGAGCGCAACCTCGAGGCGCACGTGGTGCAGCCGCCGTTCGACGTGCGCACCGAGACCGCGCACAACAACACCGGCTACTTCCTCACCGCCGGCGCCGGCATGCTGCAGAACATCGCCTACGGCTTCACCGGGCTGCGCATCGAACCGAAGGGGCTGGTGCCGGCCTACCCGCCGTTGCTGCCCGCGCGCTGGAACGCGTTGACGCTGCGCAACCTTGTCTTCCGTGGCCGGCTCTATGACATCAGCGTGCGACGCGGCACCGACGGCAAGCCCGTGCTGTCGATGACCGCCACGCCATCCACCGGGAGTCCCCGCCCATGAAACTCCGCACCCGCCTAGCCACCATCCTGCTCGCGTTGCTGTCCGCGCCCGTCGCCTCCGCCGCCACGCCCGACGCCGCGAAGACGCTGGACTACATCCACCACGCCTGGCCCACGCTCACGCGGCGGATGGACGACTGCTCCGCGTTCGGCAAGGGGCCGGGCGATACGCAGCTGGCGCTCTATCTGCCGCACGCGCTGGCGATGCCCGCCGGCCTGCCCGCGATCGCCGCGCGCTGCCGGGTGGAGCTGCGTCGCCTGCCGCAAACGATCCGCGAGCTCGGCGACGTGGATGCGGCCAGGCTGCCCGTGCAAGGCCTGCTCTACCTGCCGCATCCCTACGTGGTGCCCGGCGGCTTCTTCAACGAGATGTACGGCTGGGACAGCTACTTCATCGAACTGGGCCTGCTCGCCGACCAGCACGCGGCGCTGGCGCGCGACATGGTGGACAACGCGCTGTTCGAAGTGCAGCACTACGGTGGCGTGCTCAACGCGAACCGCAGCTACTACCTCAGCCGCTCGCAGCCGCCGTTCCTCGCCGCGATGATCGCCGCGCTGCTCGCCAACCCCGCCGCCTTCCGCGACGACGCGGACAAGCGCGCGTGGCTGGCGCAGGCCTATCCGCTGGCGGTGCGCAACCACGATCTCTGGCTGCGCCCCGGGCACCGCGCCGGCAACACCGGCCTGGCGCGCTACTTCGACTACGGCCACGGCCCTGTGCTGGAGGCGCACGACGCCGGCTACTACCAGGGCGTGATCCGCTGGCTGCTGGCGCACCGCGCCGAGGATCCCGGCTATCTCGTCAAGTCCGCTCGGCATCCCGATGCCACCGAAGCCGCGCGGCTGAAGACCGCAAGCTGCGACGTCGCGGCATCGCCGGTCTGCGCCGAGGCTTGGGTGGACGGCTACCGCCTCAGCGCCGACTACTACCTCGGCGACCGCGCGATGCGCGAGTCCGGCTTCGACGTGAACTTCCACTTCGGCCCCTATGCCGGCCTCACCCACCACTACGCGCCGGTGGACTTGAACAGCCTGCTCTACCGCTACGAACGCGACCTGCGCGACTTCGCCGCGGCGCTGGGCAAGCGCGCCGACGCCGAGCGCTGGGCGCAGGCCGCCAAGGCGCGCAAGGCGGCGATGGACAAGTACCTGTGGCAGCCCACGCAAGGCCTGTACCTGGACTACGACTTCGTGGCCGGCAAGCCCGCGACCGATCCCTACCTCAGCACGTTCTATCCGCTGTGGGCGGGCGCGGCATCGCCGGCGCAGGCGCAGGCGCTGCACGACAAGCTGGCGCTGTTCGAGCAGCGCGGCGGCCTGGCGATGAGCACGCGCAACACCGGTGCGCAGTGGGATGCGCCCTACGGCTGGGCACCCACCAACTGGCTGGCGATCGAGGGGCTGGACGACTACGGCTTCCACGCCGACGCACGCCGCCTCGCCGGCGAGTTCATGGCCACGGTGGACCGCGGCTACGCCGACGACGGCACCATCCGCGAGAAATACAACATGGCGCAGGGCAACGCCGCCGTGCAGATCACCGCCGGCTACACCCAGAACGTGGTCGGCTTCGGCTGGACCAACGGCGTGTACCTCAAGCTGCGCCAGCTGACCGACGGCAAGACCGCCACGCCCTGACCGCCAAGCTTGCCCAGGGGACTCCCATGCACCTGACCCGACTCGCCCGACTGCTCCCGCCGCTGTGCTGCGCCGGCCTGCTCGCCACCGGTGCCCTCGCACAGGACGCCAAGCCCGGCGTGCAGGCCGACGGCACCGTCACCGCGCCGGCCGCCAGCGTTCCCTATTCCATGTTCGCCTCGCCGCAGGCACGGGCGTTCTTTCCGCAGATGCTGGCCGAGGAGGCCAAGGCGCCGCCGATCAGCGCGCCGATCGACGCAAGCCGCGCGTTCTACGACCGCATGAACAGTGCGCGCGTGGCGCGCATGCAGAAGCTCTACCCGGTGCGGACCCGCCGCGGCACGATCGCCGGCGTCGGCGTCGACGTGGTGCTGCCCGCGCAGGGCGTGGCGCCGGCGAACCGTCGGCGCGTGCTGCTCAACCTGCACGGCGGCGCCTTCCTGTGGGGCGCGCACAGCGGTGCCCTGGTCGAGTCCATCCCGATCGCCAGCCTCGGCCGCATCGAGGTGATCGCGGTGGACTACCGCATGGGCCCCGAGCACGTGTTCCCGGCCGCCAGCGAAGACGTGGAAAAGGTCTACCGCGCACTGCTGAAGACCCACCGACCGGAACAGATCGGCATCTACGGCTGCTCGCCGGCGGCGCACTCACCGGCGAGGCGGTGGCGCGCTTCATCACCGACCGGCTGCCGGTGCCCGGCGCCATCGGCATCTTCTGCGGCGGCCTCACCGAGCTTGGCGGCGACTCGGCCTACGTGGCGCCGCTGCTCAACGGCGAAGGCGTGCCGGCGCATCCGCTGCGCCTGGCCAACATTCCCTACTTCCGCGGCGCCGACCCGCGCGACCCGCTGGTGATGCCGGCCAACGCGCCCGCGCTGCTAGCGAAATTCCCGCCCACGCTGCTGGTCTCCGGCAGCCGCGACATGGCGCTGAGCTCGGCGGTGCACAGCAACGAACTGCTGCGCCAGGCCGGGGTGCCCACCGAACTGCGGGTGTGGGAGGGCATGTGGCACTCCTTCTTCTCCGATCCGGAGCTGCCCGAATCGCGGCAGGCCTACGCCGCCATCGTCGCGTTCTTCGACCGGCGGCTGGCGCACTGAGCGCCGGCGCTGCCGCGCTTTGCCCGCCGCGGACGCGGCGGGTATCCTCAGCGGAACGCCACCACTCCCCGCCAGCCATGAGCCAGCAGACCGTCCTGGTCATCGACGACGAGCGCGATATCCGCGAACTGCTCACCATCACGCTGGGGCGGATGGACCTGCAGGTGGACGCCGTGGGCACCGTCGCCGAGGCGCGCCGCGCGCTGGCCGACAGGGCCTACGACCTCTGCTTCACCGACATGCGCCTGCCCGACGGCAACGGCCACGAGATCGTCGAGCACATCGCCGCCAACCACCCGGAGATGCCGGTGGCGATGATCACCGCCTACGGCAACGTGGACGCCGCGGTGAACGCGCTGAAGGCCGGCGCGTTCGACTTCGTCTCCAAGCCGGTGGACATCCAGATGCTGCGCCAGCTGGTGCGCACCGCGCTGCGGCTGGCCGAGGAGCGGCGCAGCGGCAAGGCCGCAGCCAAGGCCGGCAACGCGGGCGAGCGGCTGGTCGGCGACTCGCCGGCGATGCAGCAGGTGCGCGCCACCATCGCCAAGCTCGCGCGCAACCAGGCGCCGGTGTACATCGCCGGCGAATCGGGTGTGGGCAAGGAGCTGGTGGCGCGGCTGATCCACGAGCAGGGCCCGCGCGCGGGCGGCCCGTTCGTGCCGGTGAACTGCGGCGCGATCCCCTCCGAGCTGATGGAAAGCGAGTTCTTCGGCCACAAGAAGGGCAGCTTCACCGGCGCCGGCGCCGACAAGGAAGGCCTGTTCCAGGCCGCGCACGGCGGCACCCTGTTCCTCGACGAGGTGGCGGAACTGCCGCTGCACATGCAGGTGAAGCTGCTGCGCGCGATCCAGGAAAAGGCCGTGCGCCCGATCGGCGCGCGCGAGGAAGTGCCGGTGGACGTGCGCATCCTCTCCGCCACGCACAAGGATCTTGCCGCGCTGGTCGAGCAGGGCCTGTTCCGCCAGGACCTGTTCTACCGCATCAACGTGATCGAGCTGCGCGTGCCGCCGCTGCGCGAGCGCCGCGGCGACGTGTCGCTGCTGGCCGAATTCATCCTGCACAGCCTCGCCCGCAAGAGCGGCGGCCAGCCGTACCGGCTGCTGCCCGCGGCGCAGCAGGCGCTGGAAACCTACGACTTTCCCGGCAACGTGCGCGAGCTGGAGAACATCCTCGAACGCGCCACCGCGATGTGCGATGGCGAACAGATCGACGCCGGCGACCTGATGCTGCCGCAGCGCCTGCCGCGCACGGAAACCGTCCCCGCCGCCCACGCCCAGCCGGCGCCCATCGCAGCCTCCGCGCCCGCCAGCGCCACCGGCGACGGCGGCCTCGACGACTACATCAGCAACCTCGAGCGCGGCGCCATCGTGAAGGCGCTGGAAGAATCCCGCTACAACAAGACGGCCGCGGCGAAGAAGCTCGGCATCACGTTCCGCGCGCTGCGCTACAAGCTCAAGAAGCTCGGCATCGACTGATGCCGCGGTAGCCGGCCCTCCCCCTCAACGATGAAGCTGCCGGGGGAGTGCGAGAGCGCCAAGGCAACGGCTACAGCATCCCCGTTTCCAGCTTCGCCAGCTCCGACATCATCGTGTGGTTCCACGGCGGGTCGAACACCAGGTCGATGTCGGCCTCGGCGATGGTGGGGATCATCTCCAGCTTGGTGCGGGCGTCGTCCACCAGGATGTCGCCCATGCCGCAGCCGGGCGCGGTGAGCGTGAGCTTGACGTAGACCCGGCGCTGGCCGTCCTCGCGCTGCTCCAGGCTCAGGTCGTAGACCAGGCCCAGCTCGACCACGTTCACCGGGATCTCCGGGTCGAACACGGTGCGCAGCTGGTCCCAGCACAGCTTCTCCACGTCGGCGTCGGTGGCGTCGGCGGGCACCTCGATCGGCGCGGGTTTCTCCTTGCCCAGCGCGTCGGCGTCGTCGCCGGCGATGCGGAACAGGTTGCCCTCCACGTAGACGGTGAAGCTGCCGCCCAGCGCCTGGGTGATGTAGCCGATCTGGCCGGCGGGCAGGGTCACCGTTTCGCCCTGCGGCACCATCACCGCCTCGCAGTCGCGCATCAGGGTGAAGGGTTCGCTGCTCAGACTGAAACCGCTCATGCCGCTCGCCAATAGGTCGTGGGGAAAGTGGGCGCGCGCGGCGCGCCGACCACATATTATGCCGCGCCGCAACGCGAACCACCTGTTCCAGATCAGGGCCGCCCGGCCGGACACTCGTTGCAGCGCCCCCGCAAAACGGCAGCGAACGGCGGCAAACCGCTATGATCGGCGCTTTGCCTGCCGGACCGACGCATGCTCCGCCTCCCCGCCTTCCCGCCCCTGCCATGAAGCCGCGCGACGTACCGCTGTATCTGTTCGCGCTGTTCTGCGCCGCGATGATGGGCCTGGCGATCGGCGCCGCATGGATGGTGGCGGCGATGTACCTGCACCAGTCCGCGCCCTGGCTGGCGCTGCCGGCGGGCGCGCTGCTGGCTTGGGCGATCCGCCACTGGATCCGCCGCCCCGGCAGCGGCGCGGCGCTGCTGGCGGCCTTCGCCACCCTGCTGGCGGCGTGCTACTTCAATGTGCTGATGGCTGCGATCCTGCTCGCCGGCAACTTCGGCATGAGCCTCACCGAAGCGATGCGCACGGCCGGCACCGGCATGCTGCTGGCGCTGGCGCGACTGGGCCTGCGCCCGGTCGACTGGGTCTGGTACGCGCTGGGCGCGTTGCTGGCGGCGTGGCTGGCCTGGCGGCATGCCACCCCGCGCCGCTGAGGCTGGGCGCTACCGGTAGGCGCACCCTGTGCGCGAATGCCCTTGGCTTCGATCGAGCGTCGAGGCATTCGCGCACAGAGCCTGCCCCGGACTTGATCCGGGGGTGCGCTCCTACAACGGCGCGCTATTGCAACGCCTCAACCGTCCAACGACTTGAGCTCGCTCACCAGTTGCCCCGCGGCGGCCTGGCCGTCGCCGTACAGCATGCGCGTGTTGTCGGCGTAGAACAGCGCGTTCTCGATGCCGGCGAAGCCGGTGCCCTTGCCGCGCTTGACCACGATCACGTGCTTCGCCGCGGCCACGTCGAGGATCGGCATGCCGTAGATCGGCGAGGAGGGGTCGGTCTTCGCCATCGGGTTCACCACGTCGTTCGCGCCGATCACCAGCACCACGTCGGTATTCGGGAACTCGGGGTTGATGTCGTCCATGTCCTCGATCAGGTCGTAGGGCACGCCGGCCTCGGCGAGCAGCACGTTCATGTGGCCGGGCATGCGGCCGGCCACCGGATGGATCGCGAACTTCACCTTCACCCCGCGCTCGATCAGCAGCTTGGCGAACTCCCACACCTTGTGCTGCGCCTGCGCCACCGCCATGCCGTAGCCGGGCACGATCGCCACGCGCTCGGCGTAGGCCATCATCACCGCCGCGTCGGCGGCCTCGATCGGCTTCTGGCTGCCGCTGATCTCCTGCGCCGCGCCGCCGGCCGCGGCGCCGAAGCTGCCGAACAGCACGTTGCCGAGCGAGCGGTTCATCGCCTTCGCCATCAGCTGGGTCAGCAGGGTACCGGCCGCGCCCACCACCATGCCGGCGATGATCATCGCCTCGTTGCCCAGCACGTAGCCTTCGAACGCCACCGCGAGGCCGGTGAACGCGTTGTACAGCGAGATCACCACCGGCATGTCGGCGCCGCCGATCGGCAGCGTCATCAGCAGGCCGAACAGCAGCGCGAACACGAAGAAGGCCACGATCGCCGGCAGCGTGAGGTGTCCGGTCGCCAGCATCGCGCCGAACGCCAGCGCCAGCAGCAGCACCAAGAGGTTCACGATGCGCTGGCCGGGGAACACGAAGCGCTTGTCCAGCCAGCCCTGCAGCTTGGCGAACGCGATCAGCGAACCGGAGAAGCTCACCGCGCCGATCAGCGCGCCCAGCACGCCCAGCCCCAGCGCGACCGCCGACAGCGGCGCCGCCGCGGGCACCTGGTGCAGCACGTCCAGCGCCCAGGCTTCCGGGCGCAGCGGCGAGGTGTCCGGCACCCCGGGCAGCGCGTGGCGCACATGCGCCACCAGCTCCACCGCGCCGATGCCGGCCGCGGCGCCGCCGCCCATGCCGTTGTACAACGCAACCATCTGCGGCATCGCGGTCATCGCCACGCGGCGGCCGCTCCACCACGCCGCCGCCACGCCGATCAGCACCGCGGCGAGGATCAGCCCGCGATGCTGCATGTCCGGCAGCGCGAACGTGGCCAGCACCGCCAGCAGCATGCCCACGCCCGCCCACACGATGCCGCCGCGCGCGGTGCGCGGCGAGCTCATGCGTTTCAGACCGAGGATGAACAGCAGCGCGGCAAGGAAATAGCAGGCCTTGACCAGGGTGGGCAGCCAGCTCATGCCTTGTCCCCCGACGGCTTGCCGCTGGGCTTGAACATCTCCAGCATGCGCTCGGTGACCACGTAGCCGCCGGCGGCGTTGCCCGCGCCCATCAGCACGGCGAGGAAGCCCAGCCCGGTCTCGAACGGGGTGCTGGCGTGGCCCAGCGCTATCATGGCGCCCACCAGCACGATGCCGTGAACGAAGTTGGAACCGGACATCAGCGGCGTGTGCAGGATCACCGGCACCCGCGCGATGATTTCGTGGCCGGTGAACGCGGCCAGCATGAAGATGTACAGCGCCAGGAACCCGTCGAGCATGTGCCTTCCCCACCTCGCAGCCGTGTCCGCAGCATCATACGGTACAAGGGCTGCCGTGGTTCATCCCGGCGCGGGCAGCGTCGCCGCGAGCGGCCGGGGCCGTCCATGGTCAACCCGCGCGGGCCTCCCGCGTTGAGCACGGGTGTCGAACCGATGGAGCCCAGGCATGCATCTGCCGACGACACGGACGAGGCGCCCATGAACAGCCTCGCCGGCCTGCTCGATGCCGAACTGCTGGCCGAAACCGCGCAGGAGATCCCGGCCACCCTCGACGCCTTCCTGGCGCAGGTGGAGCGGCGTGCCTTCCGCGTGGCCGAGCTCAACCTGCGCCAGCGCGAGGACGCCATGGACGCGGTGCAGGACGCCATGCTGCGGCTGGTCAAGCACTACCGCGACAAGCCGGCCGGCGAATGGGCGCCGCTGTTCTGGGGCATCCTGCGCCGGCGCATCGTCGACCTGCAGCGCCGCCGCAAAGTGCGCTCGATCGTGGTGGGCTGGCTGGGCGGCGGCCGCGACGACGAGGGCGACGAGCTGCCGAGCTGGGATCCGGCCGACCAGGGCCCCGGCCCGCTGGACCGGCTGCAGGACGCGCAGTCCTGGAGCGACCTCAGCGCCGCGCTGCGCGAGCTGCCCCGGCGCCAGCGCGAGGCCTTCATGCTGCGCACGCTGGAAGGCCTGGACGTGGCCGAGACCGCACAGGCCATGGGCTGCTCGGAGGGCAGCGTGAAAACGCATCTGTCGCGCGCCATGCAGAAGCTGCGCGAACAACTGGAGGACTGGCGATGAACACGCCCGATACAAACCGGCCCGACAACCGTTTCGAACAACGCGCCCGCGCGCTCTACCTCGAGTCGGTGCGCCGCATCGACCCCGCCACCGCCGGCCGCCTGCGCGCCGCGCGCCGCGAGGCGCTGGCCGCCCCGCAGCACGCGCCGCACCACCTCGCGCGCTGGCTGATCCCGTCCGGCGCCTGCGCGGCGATCGCGCTGGCCGCGCTGCTGGCGTGGCCGTCCGCGCCGCACCCGGGTGCCACGGTGCCCGCCACCGCCGCCGCGACCGTCGGCGAAGCCGACAACACGCTGCCGCCCGACCCCGAGCAGGCCGATCCCAACCTGTACCAGAACCTCGACTTCTACGGCTGGCTGGCCGCCAACGGCAGCCAACCCGCCACCCACTGAACCATGACCGCCCGCCCGCTGCTGCCGCTCATCCTCGCCGCCCTGCTCGGCGGCTTCGCCGCGCCCGCCCTGCACGCGCAGCAGGCGCCGCCGGCGCCGGTCGCCTGGGACAGCCTCACGCCGGCCCAGCGCGACGTGCTGGCGCCGCTGCAGCAGGAATGGAACAGCATGCCGCCGCGCCGGCAGCAGCACATGCTGGAGAAGAGCGAGCAATGGGTGAACCTGCCGCCCGACAAGCGCGAGCAGATCCGCGAGCGCATCGCGCACTGGCAGCAGATGACCCCGGCCGAACGCCAGCAGGCGCGCGAGAACCAGCGCCTGTTCCGCGAGCTGCCGCCCGAGCAGCGCCAGCAGCTGCACGCGGCCTACCAGCGCTTCCAGCAGTTGCCGCCGGAGCGGCGCGCCCAGCTGATGCGGGAATGGCACGCGATGCCGCCGGCGCAACGGCTGCAATGGCTGCACCGCGGCCCGGAACCCGGCTTCCGGGCGCCGCCGGCCCCGCACGCGCCGCGGCCCCATCGCTGACGGTGCAGCGACGCGGTTCGCTCAACCGCTGAACAGCGTCTCGCCGGCGCGCACGAGGCAGCTCTTCGCCACCAGCTCGTCGTCGAAGTCCGGCGCCAGCGCGCCGTCCTTCAGCAGCAGCTCGACGAAGTTCACCACGTTGCGCGCGTACATCTCCGAGGCGTGCAGCGGCGCGCCGGCGGGCAGGTTGAGCGGGCCCAGGATGGTCACGCCGCCGTGCTCCACCCGCTCGCCCGGCCGGGTCAGCTCGCAGTTGCCGCCGCTCTCGGCGGCGAGGTCCACGATCAGCGCGCCGGGTTTCATGCCGGCCACCATCGCGGCGGTGAGGATCTTCGGCGCGGGCCGGCCCGGCACGGCGGCGGTGCTCACCACCACGTCGAAGCCGGCGAGGCGTTCGGCCAGCGCCTGCTGCTGCGCCGCGCGCTCCTCGGCCGACAGCTCGCGCGCATAGCCGCCGCTACCGGCGGCGCTGACGCCGAGGTCGAGGAACTTCGCGCCCAGCGATTCCACCTGCTCGCGCGTTTCGGGGCGCACATCGTAGCCCTCGGTCTGCGCGCCCAGCCGGCGCGCGGTGGCGATCGCCTGCAGGCCGGCCACGCCGGCGCCGATCACCAGCACCTTGGAGGGGCGGATGGTGCCCGCCGCGGTGGTGAGCATCGGGAAGAACTTCGGGCAGGCCTCGGCGGCGATCAGCATCGCGCGGTAGCCGGACACCGCCGCCTGCGAACTGAGCACGTCCATCGCCTGCGCGCGGGTGGTGCGCGGCAGCAGCTCCAGCGCGAACGCGGTGAGCTTGCGCGCGGCCAGTGCCGCGAGGCGCGCCGTGGCGCCGTAGGGGCGCAGCTGGCCGACCACCAGCGCACCTTCGCGCAGTTGCGCGAACACCGCGTCGTCGGGCGGCAGCACGCAAGCCAGCAGGTCGGCCTGCGCCAGCACGCCCGCGGCGTCGGCAAACTCCGCGTCGGCGTAGGCCGCATCCGGGAAGCCCGCCGCGGTGCCGGCGCCGCGCTCCAGCAGCACGCGCAGGCCCTTGCCCTTGAGCTTCTTCGCCATCTCGGGCGTGATCGCCACGCGGCGTTCGCCGGCGGCGGTTTCGCGCAGGGCGGCTACGGTGTTCGGCATGACGCATCCCCTCATGGAAGCTCGTTGCATCTTGCCATGTTTGCGCGTGCCTGGACGCGCCGGCTAACCTGACCCGCCGCCCGGGAGAAGGCGATGCCCGCATCCACCCCGCACGACGAGCTGCTGGCGCTGGCGCGCGCCGCCCGCGAACAGGCCCACGCCCCCTACTCCGGTTTCGCCGTGGGCGCCGCCCTGCTCGCCCGCGACGGCCGCCGCTTCGCCGGCTGCAACGTCGAGAACGCCGCCTACGGCCTGTGCAACTGCGCCGAGCGCACCGCGCTGTTCGCCGCCATCGCGGCCGGCTGCAAGCCGGGCGAGTTCGCCGCGATCGCGGTGATCGCCGACACCGCCGCGCCGGTCAGCCCCTGCGGCGCCTGCCGCCAGGTGCTGAGCGAACTGTGCGACGGCGACATGCCGGTGCTGCTCGCCAACCTCAAAGGCGACACCACGCAGACCAGCGTGGCCGCGCTGCTGCCCGGCGCATTCACCCTGCCGCCGCGCTGATGCCCGGTGGCGCGCGGGTTACCATGCGGTTTTTCGCGCCGCGACCCCGCCATGCCCGCCCCGCTCGAACTGCTGCTGCAACGCCACTCCGTCCCCTCGCGCCAGCTCGGCGCGCCCGCGCCCGACGAGGCCACGCTGCACGCCCTGCTCGCCGCCGCGATCCGCGTGCCCGACCACGGCAAGCTGGTGCCGTTCCGGCTGATCCGCCTCGACGGCGAGGCCAAGCTGCGCTTCGGCGAGCGCCTCGCGGACATCGCGATCCGCAAGCAGCCGGAGCTGTCCGAATCCAAGCGGGAGAAGGAGCGCCTGCGCTACACCTTCGCGCCGCTGGTGATCGCGGTGATCGCGCGGCTCGACGCCTCCAGCAAGGTGCCCGAGATCGAGCAGCGCCTGTGCGCCGGCAACGTGGCCTACAACCTGCTGCTCGGCGCGTACGCGCTGGGCTACGGCGCGCAATGGCTCACCGGCTGGGCCGCCTACGATCCCGACGTGGCCGCCATCCTCGGCCTCGCCGCGAACGAGCACGTGGTCGCGTTCGTGCACCTGGGCACGCCGCAGATCGAGGTGCCCGACCGCGAGCGTCCCGCGCTGGACGATCTGCTGAGCACGTGGTCTCCGTGAGCGCGCCGCGCCGCAACGCCGCCCACCTGGTCGACGGCAGCCTGTACGTGTTCCGCGCCTGGCACTCGATGCCGGACGAATTCCACGACGCCGACGGCCATCCCGCCAACGCCGTGCACGGTTACACCCGCTTTCTGTGCGAGCTGCTGGAAAAAGCGCGGCCGGAACGCCTCGCCGTGGCCTTCGACGCCTCGCTCACCAGCTCGTTCCGCAACGCGATCTACCCGCCCTACAAGGCCAACCGCGAGCTGCCGCCGCCCGACCTCGAACGCCAGTTCGTGCAATGCCGCGCAGTCACCGCGGCGCTCGGCATCCCGGTGCTGATCGACCACAGCTACGAGGCCGACGACCTGATCGGCAGCGCGCTGTGGAACCTGCGCGCGCATGGCGTGCCCGGCGTGATCGTCTCCGCCGACAAGGACTTCGGCCAGCTGCTGGGCGAGCACGACGAGCAATGGGACTACGCCCGCAACCTGCGCTGGGGTCCCGCCGGCGTGCACGAGAAGCTGGGCGTGCACCCGCACCAGGTCGCCGACTACCTCGCCCTGTGCGGCGACACCGTGGACAACATCCCCGGCGTGCCCGGCATCGGCGCCAAGACCGCCGCCGCCCTGCTCAGCCACTTCGGCAACCTCGAAACGCTGCTCGACCGCGTCGACGAAATCCCCTTCCTGCGCATCCGCGGCGCCGCCAGCTGCGCCGCGAAACTGCGCGAGCACGGCGAACAGGCGAAGCTCTACCGCCGGCTCACGCGCATCGCGCTGGATGCGCCGGTGCCCGACGGCGCCGACTCGCTGCGACGTACGGCAGGCGACGCCGCTGCGCTCGATGCGCTGTGCGAGCGGCTGCGCTTCGGGCCGCTGACGCGGACGCGGATGAGGGCGCTGCTGGGCTGAAGCGCCTGCATACGCGGCATTTTCCGCAAGGCTGATTGCCTGCCAGAAACCGCTCTGTCGCTTGCGGCAGGCACCCGAAGGCCCACCGCAAGCGAGCCAGGCTGCGGAACCGCAAGCTTGCCGCGAACATCCGCCCTCTCCGCGAACGCAGAGAAGGCGCACGCGTTCAGTCCGCATCCTCCGTCGACTGCTTGTCGCCGCTCACCCCCAGCGTGCGTACCGCCAGGTGCTTGCCATCGGGCGTCAACTCGGACACCTGCAGATTGCCGCCCTGCTCGCCGCCCTTTGCCATCACCACCGGCACGACCCGGGCATCCAGCCAGATCCGGCGGCAACGCCCCCTGTCGAAAACCCGCCGCGCCATTCGTCGCTGCAGCGAAACACCACACTCCACACACCCGGGGAACCCCCATGAGCCTGCTGCTCTACATGCACCCGTTGTCCTCGTTCTGCCACAAGGTGCTGATCGCGCTGTACGAGAACGACACACCGTTCGAGCCGCGTGTGGTGCGGCTGGACGAGGAAGCCTCGCGCGAGGCGTTCCGCAAGGTCTGGCCGATCCTGCGCTTCCCGGTGCTGCGCGACGAGGCACGCGGCCGCACCGTGCCGGAGTCCAGCATCATCATCGAATACCTGGCGCTGCATTACCCGGGACGCACCGCGCTGCTGCCCGCCGATCCGCAGGCCGCGCTGGACGTGCGCGAACGCGACCGCTTCTTCGACCTGTACCTGCACGTGCCCACGCAGAAGATCATCACCGACCGGCTGCGCCCCGATGGCAGCCACGACGAATTCGGCGTGGCACAGGCGCGCGAGCAGCTGCGCACCGCCTACGCGCTGCTCGAACAGGAGATGGACGGGCGCAACTGGGCGATGGGCGATACGTTCACCATGGCCGACTGCGCGGCGGCGCCGCCGCTGTTCTATTCCGACTGGGCGGAGCCGCTGGACGACTTCCCGCGGCTCGCCGCCTACCGGCAGCGACTGATGGCGCGGCCGTCCTTCGCCCGCGCGCTGCGCGAGGCGGAGCCGTACTTGCAGTTCGTGCCGAAATGAATTGCTTCGACGTCATGCCCGCGCAAGCGGGCATCCATTTCGGACCTTATTAGCGACATGGCTCAGCCAGCACCTCCACCGTTCACCCTGAGCGTAGGCCCGCAGGGCCGAAGTCGAAGGGGGATTGCTGCCGGGCGCTTCGACTTCGCTTGCTATCGCAAGCTACGCTCAGCGTGAACGGAATCTCTGGCTGAGCGTCGTCGCCAATCGGGTTTTCGGATACACCAAGAACCGACATGGATGCCCGCGTACGCGGGCATGACGTCAAAGGCCCAGCGCCAGCACGTCGCCCAGCAAGGCCTGCGCGGTGACCTCCGGTCCCGCGCCCGGTCCCTGGATCACCAGCGGTTGGGTGTGGTAGCGGGTGGTGGTGAGGGCGAACTGGTTGTCGGTGCCGTAGAGGCGCGCGGCGGGGTGGTTCGCGGGCACCTCGACCAGGCCCACGCGGGCGTGGCCACGCTGGTTGAGTCGGGCGAGGAAGCGCAGCACGTGGCCGCGCGCCTTGGCCTCGGCGTGGCGGGCGGCGAGCGGTGCGTCGAGTTCTTCGAGGCGCGTGAGGAAGGTTTCCGTGTCCAGCGCGCGCAGCGGTTCGGGCACCAGGCCTTCCACCTGCACCTCGTCGCAGCCCAGCGCGAAGCCGGCGTTGCGGGCGAGGATCAGGAGCTTGCGCGCCACGTCGTCGCCGGAGAGGTCGGCGCGCGGGTCCGGCTCGGTGTAGCCCAGCTCGCGCGCTTCGCGCAGCAGCGCGGAGAACGGACGGCTGCCGTCGTAGTTGTTGAAGAGATAGCTGAGCGAGCCGGAGAACACGCCTTCCAGCGTGAGCAGCGCGTCGCCGCAGTGGCGCAGCCGGCGCAGCGTGGCGAGCACCGGCAAGCCGGCGCCCACGGTGGCGGAATCGCCGTAGCGCGCGCCGTGCGCCTGCGCGGCCTGCAGCGCACGCCAGCCCGGCAGCTCGCCGCCGGCCAGCGCCTTGTTCGCGGTGACCACGTGGTAGCCGCGGGCCAGCCAGTCGGCGTGGCGCGTGGCGAGCGCAGCGTTGGCGGTGGCGTCCACGATCACCTTCACCGCCGCGCCGCTGGCGTCGAGCGCGGCAAGCAGGGCCGCGTCGTCGCGCGGCGCGCCGGTGGCCTTCAGCTGCTCGCGCAGGTTGCGCTCGGCGAGCTTCGCGGGATCGGTCTGCTGGCGGCGCGAGTTCGCCGCGCCCACCAGGCGCAGCGCGGCGGCGGCGGGCGTGTTCAGCAGCTTGAGGAAGGCGCCGCCGACCACGCCGGTGCCCAGCAGGGTCACGGCGATGGCAGGCGCCGCCGCGGGTTTTGCCGCGGGCGCGGCCTCGGCCAGCACCGCGCTCATGCGCCCACCGCGCGTTTGGCGTTGCCCGCGATCGCGGCGCGCGCCAGCGCGGCGTCGAGGTCGCGCAGCAGGTCGTCGCCGTCCTCGATGCCCACCGACACGCGCAGCAAGGTGTCGGCGATGCCCGCCTTGCGGCGCGCCTCCGGCGCCATCGCGGCGTGGGTCATGCTGGCCGGGTGCGCGACCAGGCTTTCCACGCCGCCCAGCGATTCGGCCAGCGAGAAATATTCCAGGCCGTCGACGAAGGCGGCGATCTGCGCCTCCTCGCCTTCCAGCTCGAAGCTGAGCATCGCGCCGAAGCCCTGCTGCTGGCGCGCGGCCAGCGCGTGGTACGGGTTCGCGGCGAGGCCGGGGTAGTACACCTTGCGCACGGCGGCGTGGGCGTCCAGGTGCGCGGCGATGCGCGCGGCGTTCTCCTGGTGCTGGCGCAGGCGCACGTTCAAGGTGCGCAGGCCGCGCAGGGTGAGGAAGCTGTCGAACGGCGCACCGGTGAGGCCGTTGCAATTGCCCCACCACTTGATCTGCTCGGCCACCGCCGCGTCGCGCGCCACCACCGCGCCGCCCACCACGTCGCTGTGGCCGTTGATGTACTTGGTGGTGGAATGCACCACCACGTCGGCGCCCAGCGCCAGCGGCTGCTGCAGCGCGGGCGAGAGGAAGGTGTTGTCCACCACCACCAGCGCGCCCACCGCGTGCGCGGCCTGTGCCACGTGGCGGATGTCGGTGATGCGCAGGAGCGGGTTGCTCGGCGTCTCCACCCACACCAGCGCGGGCTTCGCGGCGAGGCCGGCGGCCAGCGCGGCGGGATCGGTGAGGTCGGCGAACTGCACCGCGAAGCGGCCCTTCTTCGCCCAGGCGTCGAGCAGGCGCCAGGTGCCGCCGTAGCAGTCGTGCGCGGCGAGCACGGTGGCGCCCGCGGGCACCAGCTCCAGCGCCAGCGCCACCGCGGCCATGCCGCTGGCGGTCACCACCGCACCCACGCCCTGCTCCAGCTCGGCCAGCGCGTTCGCCAGCAGGTCGCGCGTGGGATTGCCGCTGCGCGAGTAGTCGTAGGGGCGCTTGCGGCCGTAGCCCTCGAAGCTGTAGTTGGTCGACAGGTGCAGCGGCGGCACTACCGCGCCGTGCTGGGTGTCGCTCTCGATGCCGGCGCGCACCGCGCGGGTGCTGGGGGACGTGGTCTGGCTCATGGGGTACTCCCGAAATCCTGATGTGTGTTCTTGTGATGGCTCAGCGCAGGGCTTCGCGCAGCAGCGGCGCGAGCTGCTCCGGTTCCTTGAGGAAGGCGTCGTGGCCGTAAGGCGACTCCACCACTTCCAGCGTGGCCGGGCCGCGCAGCCGGCGCTGCAGCTCGCAGAGATCGGCCAGCGGCACCAGGCGGTCGGAGGGGAAGCCGATCAGGGTGGCCGGCAGCGCCACCTGCTCGGGCGCCACGACGTGCAGGTCGATGGACTCGGACAGCGCGAGGAAGCGATCGGCGTCGAAGCGCGCCACGAAGCGGCGGCCCTGGTGTTCGAGGTAATCCTCGACCGGGAAGTGGAAGCGGTCGCCGCGCCACTCCGGCTCGCCGGCGAAGCGGCGGCCGAATTCCGCGCTGCCGCGGTAGGTGGTCATCGCCAGCTGGCGCGCCAGCGCCAGCGCCTCGTCCAGCTGGCCGCTCTGCTGGCCCAGCCGCACGATGCCGCGCTGCACGCTGCGCTGCGCGGTGGCGAGCGGATGCGCGCGGTGCGCGCCGGCCAGCAGCACCAGCCGCTCCGCCCGCTGCGGATGCCGCGCGGCGAAGGCCAGCGCCACCATCGCGCCGTAGGACGAACCCACGAAGGCGTGCGCCCGGGCGATGCCCAGCGCATCCAGCAGCGCGGCCAGCGCGTCGGCCTGGTCCTCGCTGGAGATGGTGGCGGTGCCCAGCTCCGCGGGAGTGAGCCAATCGATTGCCAGCACGCGGTAACGGGTCAGATCGATCGCCGCGCCTTCGCCTACCAGCGCCTGCCACCAGCCCGGCGCTTCGCCGTCCGGTGCGGTGACGTCGCGGTCGGCGGAGATGCCGCCCTGCACGATCACGGTGGGCGCGTCCGGCGCGCCGCACCACAGGTAGCGCACGTCGACCTCGCGCGGGCCGCTGCCGTACTTCGGGCTGAGCGCGAGCCGCCGCGCGCTGCGCTGCACGCCGAGCCCGCCGCGCGCACGCGGCGCGGCCGGGAAATCGATCACGTCGGCGCTACAGAGGGGGCGGGTTTCGGGCAGCTGGCTCATGCGTCTCTCCGGTCGGCATCGCCTGCGGATGCCGGAGAGGAGCCCCGCGCGTACGGCACGAACGCCGCCTGCGCAAGCCGCCCATCTGCCGGGGCGCCAAGGCGCCACCGCAGGAGTTGGCACCGTCGCGGAACATTCCGCAGGTTGCCCCGGCTTCAAAGGGCCTGTCCCTCAGCCGGTCTCGATGAGTGGGAGGCATCTTGCCGGCGACACGATGGACTGTCAATAGACGTCTAAACGTCTAGGAGTCCAGATGCGCGGCATATGCATATTCGTGATAACCATTTCCGCGACCGCGTGGCGCAGTCCCAGACTGACCTGCCCGCCGGCGCGGGCGCTCGCGCACTGTCGCAGGTCGGGCTTCAGCCCGACAACTCCTGCATGTCGGGCTGAAGCCCGACCTACGAGCCGCACAACGAAACAGCATGAAGCCCTCGCCATGAGCATCCAGCCCGACCTCTCCGCCAGCGTGGGCCACACCCCGCTGATCCGCCTGCGCCACGCCAGCGAGCTCACCGGCTGCGAGGTGCTGGCCAAGGCGGAGTTCCTGAATCCCGGCGGCTCGATCAAGGACCGCACCGCGCTGGGCCTGGTGCTGGACGCGGAGCGACGCGGCGAACTCAAGCCCGGGGGCACCATCGTGGAAGGCACGGCGGGCAATACCGGCATCGGCTTGGCCCTGATCGGCGCCAGCCGCGGCTACCGCACGGTGATCTTCATGCCCGACACGCAGAGCGCGGAGAAGATCGCCGCGCTGCGCATCACCGGCGCCGAGGTACGGCTGGTGCCCGCGGTGCCGTACAAGGACCCGAACCACTACGCCCACCACGCGCGCCGCCACGCCGAGGCATTGAACGCCGCGCACCCCGGCAGCGCCTGGTTCGCGAACCAGTTCGACAACACCGCGAACCGCGACTGGCATGCCGCCACCACCGGCGTGGAGATCTGGCGACAGACCGACGGCTACGTGGACGGCTTCGTCTGCGCCGCCGGCACCGGCGGCACGCTGGCCGGCGTGGGCCACGCGCTGAAGGCGCGCCGGCCGCAGGTGCGCATCGCGCTGGCCGACCCGGCCGGCTCCGCGCTGGCCAGCTACGTGCGCACCGGCGAGCTGGTCGCCAGCGGCAGCTCGATCAGCGAGGGCATCGGTTCCAGCCGCGTCACCGCGAACTTCGACGGCGCGTCGATCGACCTTGCCTGGTCGATTCCCGACGACGAATCCGTGCCGCTGGCGCACCGCCTGCTGCACGAGGAAGGCTGGTGCGTGGGCGGCTCCAGCGGGGTCAACCTCGCCGGCGCGATCCGCCTCGCCCGCGCGCTGGGCCCCGGCCACACCATCGTCACCGTGCTCGCGGATGCCGGTACGCGCTACCAGGCCAAGCTGTTCAACCCCGCCTTCCTGCGCGGCAAGGGCATCCCGGTGCCGGCGTGGCTGGAGCAGGCGTTTCCGGCTGAGGCCCCGGCGCGGCCGCCGGTGGAAATCGTGCATCGCGCGTTCGCCAAGGCGCTCTGAAGCGACATCCGTATCCGGCCACACAGGCCAGTGCCGCTTCAGCAAGTTCCTGTTAGCGTGCGCGCATGAACGCCCCCACGCCCCCCGATCTGCGCGTCGCCCTGCGCCGCGACGGTTTCGCCTTCGTCACCGCCGAGGTGATGCGTGGCCTGCTCGATGCGGCCACGCTCGCCGACTGGCCCGCGTTCGCCGCAAGCTGGAACGATCTCGGCGACGACACCTACCTCGCCGCGCGCGGCCGCCATCGTCGTCGCCGCCACGCGGTGTTCGTCGTCGATGCCGGCGGCGCGATCCGCCGCGAGCCACACCAGCCGCATTACCAGAGCCTCGCCTACAACCCGCTGCAGGGCGACATCGAGCGCTGGTTCGAGCCAGTCGTGCCGGCCATCGCGGATGGCGCGAGCCTGCAACGCATCCTCGCGTTCTGCCGCGACGGCTTCGGCGCGCTGGCGCCGGAGGTGCGGCAATGGCACGTCGAGGTGCATCAGTTCCGCATCGAGGCGCGCGCCGACGAAGCCGGCGAACCCACGCCCGAGGGCGTGCACCGCGACGGCGTGGACTACGTGCTGGTGCTGCTGATCGACCGCGAGAACATCGAGCGCGGCACCACCACCATCCACGCGCCCGACGGCCGCGAGCTGGGTCACTTCACCCTCGCCCATGCCTTCGACGCCGCCCTGGTCGACGATCACCGCGTGTTCCACGGCGTCACCCCGGTGGTGCCGAAGGACCCCGCACGGCCTGCGCATCGCGACGTGCTGGTGGTGACGTTCAAGGCGGCATGATCCGCCCCATCCACGTAAGGAACCCCATGTCCCCACGCTTCCCGATACGCGCCTTCACCTTCGCGGCGATGTTGTTCGTCGCGCAAGTCGCATTCGCGCAGACACCCGCCACCGTGCAGTTGCAGGACCTCACGTGGACCGAAATCCGCGATGCCGTCCACGCCGGCAAGACCACGGTGATCGTCCCGATCGGCGGCACCGAGCAGAGCGGCCCGTACATCGCGGTGGGCAAGCACAACCGGCGCGCCACGGTGCTGGCCGAGCGCATTGCGCAGCAGCTCGGCAACGCGCTGGTGGCGCCCACCGTCGCCTACGTGCCCGAAGGCGGCTACGCGCCGCCGAGTTCGCACATGCGTTTTCCCGGCACCATCACGATCCCGGACGGCACGTTCGAGCAGCTGCTGGCCGCGGCCGCGAACAGCTTCGCCGTGCACGGCTTCCGCAACGTGGTGTTCCTCGGCGACCACGGCGGCTACCAGAAGGACCTGCGGCAAGTCGTCGCACAGCTCAACAAGCAGTGGGCCGGCACCAGGGCGCGCGCGTTCGCGCCGGCCGAATACTACGAGGCGAGTTCCACGGGCTACGCGCAGATCCTGCGCCAGCACGGCATCCGCGACGACGAGATCGGCACCCACGCGGGGCTGGCCGACACCTCGCTGCAGCTGGCGGTGGCGCCGCAGATGGTGCGGCTGGAGCGCCTGCGCCACGCGCCCGCGCCCGGCGCGGCGGACGGCGTCTACGGCGGCGATCCGCGCCGCTCCAGCGCGGCGCTGGGCCAGCTCGGCGTCGATGCGATCGTGGCGCGCACGGTCGAGGCGATCCGCCGCGACACGGCTGGGCGATAATGCGCCACGCGCTTCCCGCACACTTCCCTTTCTTCCAGCGAGCCGTCATGTTCCCAGCACACCTTCGTCTTCCGCGCCTCGCCCTGCTGGCCGGCGCCGCCTTGGCCGGCCTGGCCGCCGCCCCGCTGGCCGCCGCCGCGTCCGCGGTCCGCACCGTGCCCGGCATGCCGCCGGTGACCAACCCCGCCAACCTGTACAGCGAGGCCGGCGCCGGTCACCTGAGCCCCGTCGTGGCCGGCGACCCCGCGCGCATCTACGTGCCGAACCTGCGCGGCAACAGCGTCACCGTGATCGACCCGGCCAGCTACAAGGTGGTCGGCACGTTCAAGGTCGGGGCGAGCCCGCAGCACGTGGTGCCCTCGTGGGACCTGAAGACGCTGTGGGTCACCAACAACGCCGAAGGCCACAACGACGGCAGCCTCACCCCGATCGACGCGCGCACCGGCAAGCCGGGCACCGCGATCGCGGTGGACGATCCGTACAACATGTACTTCACCCCCGACGGCAAGCAGGCCATCGTGGTGGCCGAGGCGCACGCGCGGCTGGACTTCCGCAACCCGCACACGATGGCGCTGGAATCCAGCCTCGAAGTGCCCGGCTGCAAGGGCATCAACCACGCCGATTACTCGATCGACGGCCGCTACGCGATCTTCACCTGCGAGTTCGGCGGCCGGCTGGCGAAGATCGACATGGTGAACCGCAAGGTGGTCGGCTACCTCGACCTCGCCAAACACGGCATGCCGCAGGACATCCGCGTTTCGCCCGACGGCAAGCTGTTCTACGTGGCCGACATGATGGCCGACGGCGTGTTCCTGATCGACGGCGACAGCTTCACCAAGGTCGGCTTCATCAAGACCGGCGTCGGCACCCACGGCCTGTACCCGAGCCGCGACGGCAGCAAGCTCTACGTCGCCAACCGCGGCACCAACAAGATCCACGGGGCGCGCCACGGCAAGGGCAGCGTGTCGGTGATCGACTTCGCCACGCGCAAGGTGGTGGCGAACTGGCCGATCCCCGGCGGCGGCAGCCCGGACATGGGCAACGTCAGCGCCGACGGCAAGACGCTGTGGCTGTCCGGCCGCTTCGACGACGTGGTCTACGCGTTCGACACCGCCACCGGCGCGGTACGCAAGATCAAGGTCGGCGCCGAACCGCACGGCCTCGCGGTATGGCCGCAGCCCGGCCGCTACTCGCTGGGACATACCGGCATCATGCGCTGAGCAAACACGCCGGCCCGCAACCGCGGGCCGGCGCCGCGGCGTGCGCAGCATGGGCGCGCCGCGCATACTCTCCGCATCGGCGCCATCACGCGCATCACGGGGAGATCGCCGGATGAAGGCAACACCGCTGCGGCCGCTGGCCGCCCTGCTCGCCCTAGGCCTCGTCGCCATCACCGCGCAGGCCGGCAGCGCGCCGCCCGCGCAGGAGCTGACCGAGACCATGGCCATGCTGCGCCACGCGATCGGCGTGCCCACCGTGCAGGGCCAGCACCAGGTGCCAGCGCTTGCCAACTATCTCGCCGAGCGGCTCAAGGCCGGCGGCTTCGCCGCGAACGACGTCGAGATCATCCCGGTGGGCGAAACCGCGGCCCTGGTGGCGCGCTACCGTGGCACCGGCAAGGGCAAGCCGATCTACCTGTCCGGGCACATGGACGTGGTGGCGGCGAAGCGCGCGGACTGGACGCGCGATCCGTTCACCCTGGTCGAGGAGAACGGCTACCTCTACGGCCGCGGCAGCGCCGACATGAAGGCCGCCGTGGTGGTGATGGTGGAAACCCTGATCCGGCTCAAGCGCGAAGGCTTCAAGCCCAGCCGCGACATCGTCCTCTTGCTGTCGGGCGACGAGGAAACCGACATGGCAAGCACGCGCGAGCTGGCCCGCCGCTACCACGACGCGGCATTCCTGCTCAACGCCGACGCCGGCGGCGGCACGCTGGACGCGGCCACCGGCAAGCCCGTGGTGTACCAGATCCAGGCCGCGGAAAAGACCTACGCCGACTTCCGCGTCGCGTTCGCCTCGCCCGGCGGCCACTCCAGCGAACCCACGCCCGACAACGCGATCTACCGGCTCGCGCGCGCCATCGACAAACTGGCGGCCTACCAGTTTCCGCCGATGAGCAACGCGATCACGCTGGCCTCGCTGCGCGCCACCGGCGCGCACACGCCCGGCCCGCTGGGCGCGGCGATGACGCGCTACGCCGCGCACCCCGACGACGCGCAAGCCGCCGCCACGATCTCGGCCGACCCCGCCTACGTGGGCCAGATCCGCACCACCTGCGTGGCCACCACGCTGCAAGGCGGCCACGCCTTGAACGCCTTGCCGCAAGGCGCCAGCGTCAGCGTGAACTGCCGCATCTTCCCCGGCACCTCGGTGGCCAGCGTGCGCGCCACCCTCGCCAAGGTGATAGCCGACCCCACGGCCACCATCACGGTGCTCGATCCGCCGCCGGTGGAAAGCCCCGCCTCGCCACTGCGCCCGGACGTGATCGCGGCGGTGACCGCAGCCGTGCACGCGCGCTTCCCCGGTGTGGAAATCGTGCCCGGTATGTCCGCCGGCGCCTCGGACAGCATGTATTTTCGCAACGCCGGCGTGCCCTGCTACGGCGTCGATGCCGCCTTCACCAAACCCGACGACACCTACGCCCATGGCCTCAACGAAAAGCTGTCCGCCACCGAAGTGGCCGCGGGGCTCACGTTCTGGCACAGCCTGTTGACCACGCTGGCGAAGTGAGGCGGATGGGCGATAGGCAACCTGCCGCAGCGTTGCCGTCGCCGTTCAGATCGCCAGCCGCAACGGCACGAAACGTGCCGCATGCACGAAGTCGTTGTCGGTCGTGAGCAGGTCGAGGTCGTGCTCGATGCAGAGTTGCGCGATCAGCGCATCGATGGTGCCGAGCTGCACGCCGCGGCGCCGGCAGGTGTTGCGCAACCGGGCGGCATGGATATGGGTGTCGCGGCTTGGCTCAAGCAGGGGCAAGGCCTGCATGCGCTCGATGATGCGCGCCTGATCCTTCGGGCCGTGGAAACCTTGCAGGAGCTCCTGCAGCACGATGCCGGTAATGACGATGGTTTCGCCATCGAGCAGCGCCCGGCGCAGCGCGTCGACCGCCGCCTGGTCGGGCGGCGTATCGCGGCGCAGCGCCAGCGACCAGACGCTGGTATCGACCAGCACGCCTGTTCGAATCGGACTCACCTGCGGCTGCGCTCGGCCTTGGGATCGAAAGCTTCGTCCCATTCGAGCTTGCCGAGCAGTTCCGCGATGCGCCGTTGTTCGCGGCGGGCGATGAACTCCTTGAGTGCCAGGGTGACGGCGGCCTTCTTCGACGGCTCGCCGCTGACGGCGACGGCGCGGTCGATCAGGTCGGGGTCGAGCGCTAGATTCGTGGCCACGGCACACCTCCACACATTTGTTTACACACTCATGCTACGTCCGCGTGCCAAGGCGTGCAACGAGCGGGGTTCTGCACGGCGGGGCGGAAGCTGCAGGCACGCGAAAGCGCTTGCCTGCCGCCTCGATCCGCAGGCCGGTGGCCGAGCCGCCCAGCCCAGGCCCCGCCCCGATCCACGATACAATTGCCGGTTCGCGCTCAAGCCGACCTGCCTTCCATGTCCACCCATCTCCAAGAAACCCGCCGCCGCCGCACCTTCGCCATCGTCAGCCATCCCGACGCGGGCAAGACCACGCTGACGGAAAAGCTGCTGCTGTTCGGCGGCGCGATCCAGATGGCCGGTTCGGTGAAGGGCCGCAAGGCGGCGCGCCACGCCACCTCGGACTGGATGGCGCTGGAGAAGGAGCGCGGCATCTCGGTGACTTCGTCGGTGATGCAGTTCCCGTACGAGGGCAAGATCGTCAACCTGCTGGACACGCCCGGCCACGCGGACTTCTCCGAGGACACCTACCGCGTGCTCACCGCGGTGGATTCGGCGCTGATGGTGATCGACTGCGCGAAGGGCGTGGAGGAGCGCACGATCAAGCTGATGGAGGTGTGCCGGCTGCGCGACACGCCGATCATGACCTTCGTCAACAAGCTCGACCGCGAGGGCAAGTCGCCGATCGAGCTGCTGGACGAGGTGGAGTCGGTGCTCGGCATCGCCTGCGCGCCGCTGACCTGGCCGATCGGCATGGGCAAGCGCCTGAAGGGCGTGTACCACCTGCTGCTCGACGAGGTGCACGTGTTCGAGCCGGGCCGCAACTTCACCCGCCAGGACTCCACCATCTTCAAGGGGCTGGACGCGCCGGGGCTGGAAGCGGCGATAGGCAGCGAAGCGCTGGCCGAACTGCGCGAGGAACTGGAGCTGGTGCAGGGCGCCGCGCCCGCGTTCGACCTCGACGACTACCTCGCCGGCAAGCTGACGCCGGTGTTCTTCGGCTCGGCGGTGAACAACTTCGGCGTGCAGCTGCTGCTGGACTTCTTCGTCGAGCACGCGCCCTCGCCGCGCGCGCGCGCCACCACCTCGCGCGAGGTGCAGCCGACGGAAGAGAAGCTCACCGGCTTCGTGTTCAAGATCCAGGCGAACATGGACCCCGCGCACCGCGACCGCGTGGCCTTCATGCGCGTGTGCTCGGGCACCTACAGCGCCGGCATGAAGATGATCCAGACGCGCACGAACAAGGAAGTGCGCATCGCGAACGCGCTCACCTTCATGGCCAGCGACCGCGAGATCGTGGAGACCGCGTACCCGGGCGACGTGATCGGCCTGCACAACCACGGCACCATCGCCATCGGCGACACCTTCAGCGAAGGCGAGCTGCTGCACTTCACCGGCATCCCGAACTTCGCGCCGGAGCTGTTCCGCCGCGCGCGCCTGCGCGACCCGCTGAAGATGAAGGCGCTGCAGAAGGGCCTGGCGCAGCTGTCCGAGGAAGGCGCCACCCAGTTCTTCCGCCCGCTGATGTCGAACGACCTGGTGCTGGGCGCGGTGGGCGTGCTGCAGTTCGACGTGGTGGCGTACCGGCTCAAGGACGAATACGGCGTGGACGCGGTGTTCGAGCCGGTGACCGTGGCCACCGCGCGCTGGGTGCATTGCGACGACGCGAAGAAGCTGGAGGAGTTCCGCGAGAAGAACGCGATGAACCTCGCGATCGACGCCGCCGGCGAACTGGTCTACCTCGCGCCCTCGCGGGTGAACCTGCAGCTGGCGCAGGAGCGCGCGCCCGCGGTGCGCTTCGCCGCCACGCGCGAGCACGCCAGCGCCGTCGAGGTGTGACCAGTGGCAGGGCATGACCGGCGGCACGGTGCCGCCGACCATGCCGCCTGTGAGACTGCGGCCTTCGTCCATCACGGAGGCCGCATGAGCGCCGCCAGTTCCACGATTGCCTTTGTCACCCCCGCCACCGCGCCCGGCTGGAAACGCTGGCTGGTCTACTCGCCGCTGGTGCGGCTGCTGGTCTTCATTGCGCTGTTCATGCCCGCGGTGAAGTTCGCCGAGTGGGGGCTGCACGCCATCGGCTGGGGCAAGCACGCGCCGGCGCTGCAGCAAGGCATGGCCGAATTCCTCGGCCGCTCGATGCCGGCGCTGTTCGCCTACCTCGTGCTGGTGAAGCTCGTGGAGCGCCGCCCGCTCAATGAACTCGCGCCGCGCAAGCTGCTGTCGCACGGACTGCTGGGGCTGGCCGTCGGCACGCTGTTGTTCAGCGCCGTCGTCGGCGTGTTGTGGCTGGCCGGCAGCTACCACGTCGTCGGCTTCAACCCGCACGTCGACTGGCTGCCCGCCCTGCTGATGGTGGGCCTGGGCGCCGGCATCGGCGAGGAAATCATGTTCCGCGGCGCGCTGTTCCGCATCGTGGAAGAAGGCCTGGGCAGCTGGGCGGCGCTGGCGATCTCGGCGCTGTTCTTCGGGCTCGCCCACGCCGGCAACCCGGGCGCCACGCCGTGGAGCTCGGCGGCCATCGCGATCGAGGCCGGCCTGCTGTTCGGCCTGCTCTACATCGTCACCCGCTCGCTGCCGGTCTGCATGGGCCTGCACGCGGCCTGGAACTTCTGCCAGGGCACGGTCTACGGCATCCCGGTGTCGGGGCTGAAGGCCGATGGCTGGCTGGTCTCCACGCGCACGGGGCCGGACTGGCTCTCGGGCGGCGTGTTCGGCGCCGAGGCTTCGGTGGTGGCGCTGGCGCTGTGCCTGCTGTGCTCGGCAGCGCTGCTGGTGGTCGCGCTCCGGCGCGGCTCGCTGGTGGCGCCCAGCTGGAAGCGGCGCTGAGACGAAAACGAACGGGGCGCCGCGGCGCCCCGTTCGTTTCGTGCGTGGGGTGCTCGTCTAGGCCGCGTCGGCGAGCTTGCGCTTGCGCTCATCCGCGCGGGTCACCGCCGCGCGCATCTCGTCGGTGTCGAAGTCGTCCACCGAGATGAACTCGAACACGCCCTCGCGTACGCGCTTGAGCAGTTCGGCCTCGGCCGCGCTCACCACGCCGGCGGCCTGCGCCTCGGCGAGCTGGCCGTCCCAGTCGTACGCCTTGAACTCGCCGGCCTTGATCGCCTTGAGCAGCTTGCGCTCCACCGGCTCGGCGGCGATCACGTCGGGCAGAAGAGCATTCATGCGGCCCACCGTGTTGTTCGGCGTGGGCGTGGTGTAGGCCCACTCGACCAGGCGCTCACGCGCCTCGTTCGGCGCGGTGAGCAGCGCGGCCACACGGCGGCCGAGGCGATCCGACGGCGGCACCTCGCGGCGGCCCAGCGGGAACACCAGCGCGCGCAGCAGCCACGCCACCGGGCGCACCGGGAAGTTGCGGATCGCGCCGTCCAGCGCGTTCTGGATCAGCCACATGCACTCGTGGAAGCCCCAGGCGAGGAAGGGCCGATCCACTTCCGGCCGGCCGGTGTCCTCGTAGCGCTTGAGCATGCTGCTGGCGATGTAGAGGTAGCTGAGCACGTCGCCGAGGCGCGCGGAGAGTTTCTCCTTGAACTTCAGCTTGCCGCCGAGCACGCCCATGAACACGTCGGCGCACAGCGCCAGCGCGGCGGAGTAGCGGTTGAGCTTCTTGTAGTAGCGGCGCGTGTAGTCGTCGCCCGCGGCCTCGCCCATGCGCCCGCCGGAGAGGCCCATCGTGAAGCTGCGCACCGCGTTGGAGAGGCCGAAGCCAACGTGGCCGAACAGCGCGGCGTCGAACGCGCGCAGCTTGTCGCCGTAGTCGGCGATGGACAGCGCCTGCATCTCCTTCAGCACGTAGGGATGGCAGCGGATCGCGCCTTGGCCGAAGATCATCAGGCTGCGCGTCATGATGTTCGCGCCTTCCACGGTGATCGCGATCGGCACCGCCATCCAGCCGCGGCCGGCGTAGTTCTTCGGGCCGAGCTGCACGGCCTTGCCGCCGTGCACGTCCAGCGTGTCCATCGCGATGCGCCGCGCCCATTCGGTGGCGTGGTACTTGGCGATCGCCGAAGGCACCGCGGGCCGCTCGCCGCGATCCACCGCGGCGGCGGTGGCGCGCGACAGCGCGGCGGTGGCGTAGGTGAGGCCGCCGAGGCGCGCCAGCGCCTCTTCCACGCCCTCGAAGCGGGCCACCGCGAGGCCGAACTGCTTGCGCATGCGCGCATAGCTGCCGGTGGCCAGCGCCGACATGCGCATGCCGCCGGTGGCGTTGGACGGCAGCGAGATCGCGCGGCCCACCGAGAGGCATTCCACCAGCATGCGCCAGCCGTGGCCGGCCATCTCCGGCCCGCCGATCAAGACCGACAGCGGCGCGAACACGTCCTTGCCGCGCACCGGGCCGTTCTGGAACGGCACGTTGAGCGGGAAGTGGCGGCGGCCGATCTCCAGCCCCCTGGTGTCGCGCGGCAGCAGCGCCAGCGTGATGCCCAAGTCCTCCTTGTCGCCCAGGATGTGCTCGGGGTCGAGCATGCGGAAGGCCAGGCCCACCACGGTGGCGACCGGCGCCAGCGTGATGTAGCGCTTGTCGAACGTGAGGCGCACGCCCACGGTTTCCACGCCGTCGACCATCTGCTTGCAGACCACGCCGAGGTCGGGGATCGAGGTGGCGTCCGAGCCCGCGTAGGGGCCGGTGAGCGCGAAGCAGGGGATCTCCTCGCCCACCGCGAGGCGCGGCAGGTAGTGGTTCTTCTGCTCCTCGGTGCCGTAGTGCAGCAGCAGCTCCGCCGGGCCCAGCGAGTTCGGCACGGCCACGGTGGAGGCCACCGTGGCCGACATCGAGTTGATCTTCTGCAGCACCGCCGAATGCGCCAGCGCGGAGAACTGCAGGCCGCCGTACTGCTTCGGGATGATCATGCCGAAGAAGCGGTGCTGCTTGATGAAGGCCCAGATCTCCGGCGGCAGGTCGGCCAGCTCGTGGGTGATCTGCCAGTCGTCGATCATCGCGCAGAGTTGTTCCACCGGGCCGTCGAGGAAGGCCTGTTCTTCCACGGAGAGTTCGGGCTTCGGCTGCTTCAGCAGTTCGTGCCAGTCCGGCTTGCCGGAGAACAGCTCGCCCTCGAAGCCCACGGTGCCCGCTTCCAGCGCGGTCTGCTCGGTCTCCGACAGCGTGGGCGTGACCTTGGCGAACAGCTTCAGCAGCGGCGCGGTGATCTGCCGGCGGCGGAACGTGTCCATCAGCAGCGGCACGGCGATGCCCAGCTCGACGATCAGCAGGATCGCCGTGGTCCACGGCGCGCCGGCGACGAGGCCCGTGACCAGGGTGGCCACGGGCGCCGCGACCGCGAACGTGCGCAGGCTGCTGCGGTGGTAGGCGCAGGCGCCGCTCGCGATGAGCGCCGCCAGCAGGGTCAGTATCACGGCCATCTCGACATCCTCGTTGCGGTTACAGGGCGCGGGCGCCCGGCCGGGCGTCCGCGTCGTTCAGGGCACTGATGAAACTTGCGATCTCGCGGGTGAACGCGTCGTTGGCGTCGCCGGCCACCATGTGCGTGGCGCCGGCCACCGCCACGTGCCGCGCGTGCGGCACCAGCTCCAGGAACTCGGCGACGGTGGCGTGCGAGACCACGTCGCTGCGCTCGCCCGAGAGCAGCAGCACCGGCACCTCCACCTGCGCGGCGGCGGCGAACAGGCGCGGCTGGTAGCGCTCGCTCTCGGCGACCAGGTCGCCAGCCAGGAGGGCAGGATCCCAGTGCCAACGCAGGCGGCCGTCGGCGCCTTCGCGCAGCAGCGGACGCAGCTGTTCCTCGCTCTTGCGGCCGGCGCGATGCGGCAGGTAGGCGGCGATCTGCTCGGCGGCCTCGGCGTAGCCGGCGAAGCCGTCCGGATGCGCCTGCATGAAGGCGAGGATGCGCTCCACCCCGCGCGTCTCCCAGCGCGGCGTGATGTCCACCAGCACCAGCGCGCGGAACGGCGCAGGCCGCGTCTCGCCCGCCGTCACCAGGCCGAGCAGGCCGCCCAGCGAGGCACCCACCAGGATCGGCGGCGCGGGTTGCGCGCGGGCCAGCCCCAGCAGGTCGTCGGCGAACTGCTGCATGTGGTAGCTGCCGCCCGGCACACGCCCGCTCTCGCCGTGGCCGCGCGCGTCGTAGCTGACACAGCGGCAACCCTGCGCCGCCAGCGCGGCCACCGTGCCGCCCCAGGCGCCGCGGGTCTGGCCAAAGCCGTGGGCGAACAGCAGGGTCGGCGCGTCGGCCGCCGCGCGCGTCTCCACGGCCAGGCGCAGGCCGTCGCCGGTGGCGACGAACTCGGTGCGGCTGGCGGGCGTCGATGCGGCGAAGTTGTCCATACGGATGAGTATGGATTGCCCGATCCGGCCCCGTCAACCCGGCGACGCCAGCGCCGCCGTGGATTACAAGGCCGGGCGCAACCGCTACCATACGGTCATGAATTCCAGCCAAAAACCGGAACGCACCCGCCTCACCGCGGAAGACTGGGAACTTGCCGCCCTGCAGCTGATCGCCGAACAGGGCGTGGGCGCACTGGCCGTCGAGGCCCTGGCCCGCCAGCTGGGCGTCACCAAAGGCAGCTTCTACTGGCACTTCCGCACCCGCGAGGCGCTGCTGCAGGCCGCGCTGGAGCGCTGGGAGCAGTACGGCGAACGCGACGTGCTGGGCCAGATCGAGCAGATCGCCGACCCGCGCCAGCGCCTGCCCGAACTGTTCCGCCGCGTGGCGCACGAGCTGCAGCCGCACCGCGTCTACGCCGCCCTGCTGAAGGCGCTGGACCACCCGCTGGTGGTGCCGGTGATGGCGCGCGTGTCGCAGCGGCGCATGGAGTTCCTCGACACCGCCTACCGCGAGGCCGGCCTGCCGCCGCGCGAGGCGCTGAACCGCGCGCGGCTCACCTACGCCGCCTACGTCGGTTTCCTGCAGCTCAACTTCACCCTGGGCCTGCCGCGCATCAACCACGAGGAGTTCGACGCCTACGTGGAACACATGATCGCCACCCTGATCCCGGCCTGATCCCGGCCCGGTTCCACGCGGCACCCCACGCAACGGCGCCTTCGGGCGCCGTTCCTGTTGCGGGCCACCTTGCAATGCCAGTATGCGCAAACTACGGTTCCTCCACTTTTTTTCCTGAAGACCAGTGAGGACACGATGGCAAGCACGTTGGAAGCGCTCGAACGCTGGGTCGGCGAGGTGGCGGCACGGACCCGCCCCGCGAAGATCCACTGGTGCGACGGCTCGGAGGCCGAATACCGTGCCCTGGTGCAGCAGATGCTGGCCGACGACACCCTGATCGAGCTGAACCAGACGACCCACCCGGGCTGCTACCTGCACCGCTCGAACCCGTCCGACGTGGCGCGCGTGGAGCACCTCACCCTGGTCTGCCATCCGAACAAGGAAGATTCCGGCCCGAACAACCACTGGATGGACCCGGCCGAAGCGCACGCGAAGATGGACGCGCTGTTCGACGGCTGCATGGCCGGCCGCACCATGTACGTGATCCCGTACTGCATGGGCCCGCTCGATTCGCCGCTGGCGCGCTGCGGCGTGGAGATCACCGACAGCCCCTACGTGGTCGCCAACATGAAGATCATGACCCGCATGGGCACGGCGGCACAGGCGCGCATCGAGCGCGAGGGTGCGTTCGTCAAGGGCCTGCACTCGATCGGCGAGCTCGACCCCGAGCGCCGCTGGATCGTGCACTTCCCCGCCGAGCTGTCGATCCAGAGCTACGGCTCCGGCTACGGCGGCAACGCGCTGCTGGGCAAGAAATGCCACGCGCTGCGCATCGCCAGCAACCAGGCCCGCGACGAGGGCTGGCTGGCCGAGCACATGCTGATCGTGGGCATCGAGAACCCCGCGGGCGAGACGCACTACATCGCCGCCGCGTTCCCGTCTGCCTGCGGCAAGACCAACCTCTCGATGCTGATCCCGCCGGAGGGCTACCGCCGCGACGGCTGGAAGGTGTGGACGGTGGGCGACGACATCTGCTGGATGCGCCCCGGCGCGGACGGCCGCCTGTACGCGATCAACCCCGAGGCCGGCTTCTTCGGCGTGGCGCCGGGCACCAGCGAGAGCAGCAACCCGAACGCGCTGAAGTGCATCGCGCACGACACCATCTTCACCAACGTCGCGGTCACCGCCGACAACCAGCCATGGTGGGAAGGCCTGCCCGGCACGCCGGTCACCGACTGGCAAGGGCGCCCCTACGATCCCGCCAACGGCCCCGCCGCGCATCCGAACTCGCGCTTCACGGTGAGCGCGAAGCAGTGCCCCTCGTGGTCGGAGAAGGCGGAAGACCCGCAAGGCGTGCCGATCAGCGCGATCGTGTTCGGCGGCCGCCGCCCCTCGCTGCTGCCGCTGGTGATGGAGGCGCGCGACTGGACCCACGGCGTGCTGATGGGCGCGGCGATGGGCTCGGAAACCACCGCCGCCGCCACCGGCGCGGTCGGCGTGCTGCGCCGCGACTCGATGGCGATGAAGCCGTTCTGCGGCTACCACTACGGCGACTATTTCGCGCACTGGCTGAGCTTCGACAAGCCGGGCGCGAAGCTGCCGAAGGTCTTCCACGTCAACTGGTTCCGCAAGGGCGCGGACGGCAAGTTCCTGTGGCCGGGCTACGGCGACAACCTGCGCGTGCTGGAGTGGATGATCGCGCGCGTGCAAGGCAAGGCGCAGGGCACGCGAACGCCGATCGGCATCCTGCCCGCCGCCGGCGAACTCAAGCTCGACGGCCTCGCCCTCGACCCGGCCACGCTGGCCGAACTGCTCGCGCTGGACCGCGCCGGCTGGCAGGCCGAACTCGCCGCCATCGGCGAGTACCTCGAAGGCTTCGCCCCGCGCCTGCCCGCGGCCCTGCGCGCGGAACGCCAGCGCGTGGCCGACACGCTGGATGCCGACGACGCGATGCCGCGCAAGGCGGCCACCGCGTAACGCGGCCGCATCGTCGCGGATCGAGGCATCCGCGACGATGCAAACCCTGGCGTCCGCGGCGGCATCCAAGCTGGCAAGATGATCGCCGCCTGCCCCGCCACCGACCGCTCGATGCCGCCCGCCCCCGCTGCCGCCGATCACGACACCGACGACGTGCGCGCGGCGGCGGCCGGCGACCGGCTGGCGTTCCAGCGGCTGTACCGCCAGCACGTCGACCGCATCCACGGCGCCGTGTGCCGGCTGGCCGGCTACGACCACGCCCGCGCCGAGGACCTCACCCAGGAGGCCTTCGTGCGCGCGTGGCAGAAGCTGCCGGGCTTTCGCCACGAAAGCGCGTTCGGCACCTGGCTGTACCGGCTGGCGGTCAACGTGGCGCTGATGGAAATCCGCGCCCGCCGCGCCGACCCGGTCGGCTACCTGGACGAGGAACAGCTACCCGACCACGGCGAAACCCCGTTCTGCGCCGCCGAGCGCGAGGAACTCGAGCGCGCCATCGGCAAGCTGCCGCCGCGCGCACGCGCCGTGCTGGTGCTGCACGATGTCGAAGGCTGGCGGCACGAGGACATCGGCAGCGAACTGGACATGGCGGTCGGCACCTCGAAGGCGCAATTGCACCGGGCGCGGCGATTGCTGCGCCAGGCGTTGGGAGAAAACTCATGAACGAATTCGAATGGCGGCAGCAGCTGCGCAAGCTGCATCAGCCGATCGCGCCAAGCCGCGACCTGTGGGGCGCGATCGACGCCGCGCTGGACGAACGCGGCAGCGGCGCGACACCCTTGCAAGCCGCACGGCGCGCCCCGCGGCGGACGTGGCTACTCGCTGCGGCGATCGCCGGCGCGTTCCTGCTCGCCGGCGGCATCGGCCTGCGCCTGCAGCACCACGCCACCGTTGCGAACGACACGCCGGCGCTGGCGAACGCGCACTGGAACCCGTCCGACCCGCGCCTCGGCGGCGCGGCGATCGAGCTGGACGCGGCCCGCCTCGAACTGCAGCAGGCCATGCAGCAAGCTCCCCACTCGCCCTCGTTGCAGCGCCTGCTGGCGCGCACCGAGCAGCAACAGACGCAACTGCGCCACCTCGCTCACGAGGCCGGCTGACCGACGCCAGGAACGACCATGAAGATCACCCGCTACGCTCCCCTGCTGCTGTGCCTGTGCATCGGCCAGGCCCTGGCCGACACGCCGATCAACCTGCAGCACGCCGCCACGCCCAGCGCGCGCATCAGCATCGGCAACGTCGCCGGCGAAGTGCGCGTCACCGCCTGGGACCGCCCGTCGGTGCAGGTGGATGGCCGTCTCGGCGAAGGCACCAAGCCGCTGGCGATCACCGGCAGCGACGACAGGCTCGCGATCGAGGTGCGGCCGCAGGGCGGCGGCGGCTGGTTCAACTGGGGCAGCGACCAGCACATGGGGCCGACCCTGCTCGACCTGCACGTGCCACGCGGCGCCACGCTGGACGTGCGCGTGGTCAGCGCGCCGCTGGTCATCGACGGCATGGACGGCGGCGGCATCACCGTCAACACGGTCAGCGGCCGCGCGCGGATCAACGCGCGCACGCCCGCGCTCAGCGTCGACAGCGTCAGCGGCAACATCGAACTGGCCGGCCATGCCGCGCAGGCCAGCCTGCAGACGGTGAGCGGCGACATCCTCGCCCCCGTGCTGGGCGCGCAGGCGAAGCTGCAGACCATCTCCGGCCGCATCCAGGCCAGCGGCGGCCCGTGGCGCCAGCTCACGCTGAGCACGGTGTCGGGCGACGTGCAGCTCGCCGGCGGCCTCGCGCCGGACGGCAAGCTCGGCATCGACAGCATGAGCGGCAACGTGCAGCTGCAACTGCCCGCCGGCACCTCCGCCACCGTGCACGCCAGCAGCTTCAGCGGCGACCTGCGCAGCGATTTCGGCAACGCGCAGAAATCCGCACACGGCCCCGGCAGCAAGCTCGACGCCCGCCTCGGCAGCGGCAGCGGCTCGATCAACGTCGAGACCTTCAGCGGCGACCTGCGCATCCGTACATCAAACTGAGTTGCCAAGCGCACAAACAAGAACGCCGTCGCTTGCGCGACGGCGTTTTCGTTTGTGTGCGCTATCGGATCAGAGATCCTGGTGGTATTGCACGTACGGCGTGCGCGACTGGTCCGGCTCCGGCCCCGCCGGGGTGTTCGCCGGCGTGCCCGAGGACCACAGGTTCTGCGCGCCCACGCTCAGCGAGCCCTGCCACGGCAGGCGCCAAGTCACGCCGAGGTCGATGCTGTTCCAGCGGCGGTCGGGGGCGTAGCCGTTGCCCGGCACGCCGGCCAGCGGCGCCATGGTGCGGCCGACGATGGTGCCGCTGATCGGGCCGTGGTCGACGCCGAAGCTGACCGCCTTCTGGTCCAGCGTGCTGATGCCCAGCAGGTTGCCCGGCAGCAGGTGGATGCGGCCGACGCTGGCGCCCAGGTCGATGCCGCTCTTGCTGCCCAGCGCCAAGCGGCCCTGCGCGTTGAGCTGGGAGCTGCTGTCGAAGCCGGACAGGCCGTCGATGCTGGGCGCCACGCCCGGCAGCACGCGCGGCAGGCTGGGGCTGTTCGGCGTGCTGTTGGTGCCCACGCTCAGGCCGAGGCTGTAACGCCCGCCGAGGTAGGTGGCGCCGACCTCGCTGCCGACCACGCGCAGCGGGCTGTTGACCCAGGAGCGCTGGCTGACGTCGGCGTGCGCCTGCAGGTTCGGGGTCAGGCCGTACTGCAGGCCGGCGCTGCTCACGCTGGCGGCGTCGACCGCATGCAGGGAGAGCGGCGTATCGCGCTGGGCCTGCGCGCCGTTGCGGTTGTCCGCCTTGAGCGCGAACAGGCGACCGTCCGCGCCGCGCCACAGCGGCACCACCAGCCCCGGCTGCACCTCGGCCATCTGCGCCGGCGGCTGCTTCAGCAGCTGCGCGGCCAGCTTGCCGTTGGCGTCGTCCACGCTCTGCCCGGCCGCCGCGAACGGCAGCAGGCACAGCAGCAGTGGAGCGAGCAGGCGACGCATGGGTGCAGGTCCGAAACGGTGGATAGCGGTCGGTTACGATGGCGCTAGTATATCGCACTTTACATTTAACTAACACCGGCACAAGCCTTCGGTACAGCAATCGATGCCATGCTGTGACCGGCTTCTCGATAGACCGGCTTGCGTTGCCCGGGGTTCACTGCTGGCGGTGGCACCGATCCGCAGGATATAAGGGGCGCCGTACGCCTCCCGATGGTCGGGTCAACCCTTGATGAATGCAGCCCCCACCCCCCGCCCCGTGTCCACCCCGATAGACGATCTGGCGGGCGTGCCAGCAGCGATCGAGCAGCTGCTGAAGACCCACGACAGTTCGAGCGTGCTGGAGATCTGCGAGCGCCTGCTGGAGGGCCTCGGGATCGCCGGCCGGCTGCACTGGCGCGCGCCGGACGCCGGCAACGCCGCCCCCGCCGGCTGGCATTTCGACCTGGCGGAAGACACCCAGCGCCAGCACGTGCTCACGCTGAGCCGCGACGAACCGCTGTCCGAACCCCTCCGCGGCAAGCTGGCCTGGCTGGGCCGGCTCGCCGACACCCGCCTGCACCAGCTCGCCGATTCCAGCCGCCTGTACGAGGCGATCTCGCGGCTGGCGCTGGCCGAGCGCCTGCAGCGCGCGCTCTACGCGATCGCCGAACAGGCCAGCGCCGAACACGACATGCCCGCGCTGATGCGCTCGCTGCATGCCATCGTCAGCAGCCTGATGTACGCGGAGAACTTCTACATCGCGCTGTACGACCCCGCCAGCGACAGCGTGCGCTTTCCGTACTACGTCGACACGCTCGACACCGACCCGCCCGCGCCGCAGGACAACGTGCCGCTGCATGAGCTGCTGCACGGCATCACCTGGAACCTGCTGCGCCGCGGCCGCCCGCTGTTCGGCGCCACCGACGAGCTGGCGCAGGAACTCCCCGGGCAATTCCAGCTGCACGGCCCGCGCTGCGAGCACTGCATCGGCGTGCCGCTGTTCCGCGCCGGGCAGGTCGTCGGCTGCATCGTGGTGCAGAGCTACCGCGCCAGCGTGCACTACACCCGGCACGACCTCGACCTGCTGAGCTACGTGGCGCAACACGTGCAGACCGCGATCGAGCGCCGCAGCGCCCACGTGGAGCTGGAGCGCCGGGTCGCCGACCGCACCACCGCGCTGCGCGAGGCGAACCGCGTGCTGCGCCAGCAGGTGCTGCAGCGCCAGCGCGGCGAGCGGCTGCAGGCGGCGCTGTTCCGCATCGCCGAGCTGGCCAGCACCACCGACAGCCTGGAGGATTTCTACCCCGCCGTGCACCGGGTGATCGGCGGCCTGCTGTATGCGCACAACTTCTACATCGCGCTGATCGACGAAGAGCAGCAGCTGATCACCTTCCCCTACTCGGTGGACGAGGTGGACAACGAGCGCCCCGCGCGCCGCCACGGCAGCGGCGCCACCGAATACGTGCAGCGCACCGGCCGGCCGCTGCTGGCCGACGCGGCGACGATCGACCGCCTGTTCGCCAGCGGCGAGATCTCCCGCTTCGGCGCGCGCTCGGTGTGCTGGCTCGGCGTGCCGCTGGTCTGGGGCGACAAGGTGCGCGGCGTGCTCGCGGTGCAGAGCTACTCGCCCGAGCACACCTACACCGAACGCGACCAGGAGCTGCTCACCTTCGTCAGCTACCACGTCGCCAACGCGATCCAGCGCAAGCATGCCGACGCCACGCTGCGGCAGGCCTACGCCAGCCTGGAGCGCCGCGTGGTCGAACGCACCCGCGCGCTGGGCCTGGCCAACCGCGACCTGCGCGAGCAGATCGCCGAGCGCGAGCGCATCGAGCGCCGGCTGAAGTACGAGACCCTGCACGACTCGCTCACCGGCCTGCCCAACCGCACCCTGCTGCTGCAGCGGCTGGAGCAGGCGATGCAGCGCTACCAGGCCCACCCGCACGAGCAGTTCGCCGTGCTGTTCATCGACCTCGACCGCTTCAAGGTGATCAACGACTCGGTCGGCCACCTGGTCGGCGACGACCTGCTGTTCCAGGTCGGCGGCCGCATCCGCGCCTGCCTGAAGACCCGCGACGTGGTGGCGCGCCTGGGCGGCGACGAATTCGCGGTGCTGCTGGAGCACGTGCCCGACGCGGCCGCGGCGCAGCGCATCGCCGAGCACGTGCTGAGCGAGCTGCAGGCGCCGTTCCGGCTGGGCGCGCGCGAGATCTTCACCTCCGCCTCGATCGGCATCGCGATGGCCGGCACGCACTACCGCCAGCCCGAGGAGCTGCTGCGCGACGCCGACTCGGCGATGTACCACGCCAAGGACGGCGGCCGCCACCGCGCCTCGCTGTTCGACGACCGCCTGCGCCGCGAGGCGCTGTCGCTGCTGCGCATGGAAAGCGACCTGCGCCACGCGCTGACGCGCCGCGAGTTCGTGCCGTTCTACCAGCCGATCGTCGCGCTGGCCGACGGCCGCGTCGCGGGCTACGAGGCGCTGCTGCGCTGGAACCACCCCGAGCGCGGCCTGCTGCTGCCGCAGGATTTCCTGCTGATCGCCGAGGACACCGGCTGCGCCGAGGCGATCGACTGGCTGATCTTCGAGCAGGCCTGCGCCCAGGCCACGCAGCTGGTCGGCGACTGGGGCACCATCAGCATCAACATCTCCGGCCTGCACTTCCGCTACGCCGACTTCGACACCCGCCTGCTGGCGCTGCTGGAAAAGCATCGCGTGCCGCCGTCCAGCATCCGCATCGAGGTGATCGAGCGCACCCTGCTGGACAACCCCACCCAGGTGAAGCAGATGCTGCAGAACCTGCGCCACCAGGGCGTGGGCATCGCGCTCGACGACTTCGGCACCGGCTACTCCTCGCTCTCCTACCTGCACCAGTACCCGTTCGACACGCTGAAGATCGACCGCTCCTTCGTCACCGAGCTCGGCGACGAGCGCAAGGACCAGGGCACGGCGGTGATCCGCGCGATCCAGGCGCTGGCCGACTCGCTGGGCATGCAGGTGATCGCCGAAGGCATCGAAGATGCCGCGCAACGCCAGGCCCTGCTCGACGTGGGCTGCCGCTACGGCCAGGGTTTCCTGTTCGCGCAGCCGCAGACCGCCGAGTACTGGCTGCGTCCGGAGCACCGGCTGTTGTAGGAGCGCACCCCCGGATCAAGTCCGGGGCAGGCTCTGTGCGCGAATGGAGCAGGAGTGAGTGGAGAGAAGTGAGAAGCGAGAGAGAGCGTACAGCTCGCACCTCCGGCTTTTCTCTCACCCCTCACTCCTCTTCACTCGCTTCTCGCTTTCGCGCACAGAGCCTGCCCCGGACTTGATCCGGGGGTGCGCTCCTACGGCGCGGTCACGCCGTGCCGGAAACGCCGGTCGCGCCCGCGTCGCGCAACAGGTGTTCCGCGTCCACGCGGTCGAACTGGTAGCGCTGCGCGCAGAACTCGCAGTGCACCTCGATCCGGCCGTCCTGCGCATCCAGCGTCGCTTCCACTTCCTCGCGGCCCAGCGAGCGCAGCATCGCCGCCACCCGCTCGCGGCTGCAGCTGCAGCCGAACGCCAGCGGGCGCGGCTCGAACAGGCGCACGGATTCCTCGTGGTACAGGCGGTACAACAGCTGCTCCGGCGCGGTGGCCAGCAGTTCCGCCGCGCCCAGCGTGGCGGTGAGGTGCATCACCCGCGTCCACGCGTCCGCGTCCGCCGCCGCGGCATGGCCGCCCTCGTCGGGCAGCTTCTGCAGCATCAGGCCCACCGCGTGCTCGCCGTCGGCGGCCAGCACGAGACGGGCGGGCAACTGCTCGGACTGGGCGAAGTAGTTCTCCAGCACGCCGGCCAGATCCGCCGCACGCAGCTCCACCAGGCCCTGGTAGCGCCGGCCGCGCTCCACGTTGCCGATGGTGATCGCCATCACCGCCTGCGGCAGCGCGGCTAGCGACAGCGTCTGCGGCAGCGGCGGCTCCCAGCGCGCCAGGCCGCGCAGGCGGCCCTGGTCGGTGCATTCGGCGAACAGCAGGCGCAGCGCGCCGGTGCTCTTCAGCTGCACCGACAACTCGCCGTCGAGCTTGATGTTCGCGGTCAGCAGCGCGCTGGCCGCGAGCGACTCGCCGAGCAGGCTGCGCACGGCGGGAGGGTAGTCGGCGCGGCTGGCCACTTCGCGCCACGCCGGACCCAGCCGCACCAGCGCGCCGCGCACGCCGGCGCGTTCGAGCAGGAAGCGGTGCAGCACATCTTCGACCAGTACGGTTTCCACGCGATCACCTCGCAAGACTGTCGTCGCCAGATGGGGGCGAACGCCGCCCGTGCAATGGCCGCCTCTATACTGCCGCGGATTTCCGTCGACCGCCCGCCATGTTCCGTCGCCTGACCTTACGTCGCCTGCTGCGCTGGATCGCGTTCGCCGCGCTGGCCTGGTTCGCGCTCACTTGGCTCGCGGTGCTGCTGCTGCGCTTCGTGCCGCCGCCCACCTCGGCGGTGATGCTGGAGCGCCAGCTCGGCGCCTGGCTGCACGGCGAACACGGTTTCCGCCTGCGCCAGCACTGGGTGCCGTGGTCGCAGGTGTCGCCGTGGGCGCCGCTGGCGATGGTGGCCGGCGAGGACCAGAAATTCCCGTACCACCACGGCTTCGACTTCGACTCCATCCACGACGCGATCGACGCGGCCGACGACGGCGCGCGCCTGCGCGGCGCCAGCACGATCAGCCAGCAGACCGCGAAGAACCTGTTCCTGTGGAACGGCCGCAGCTTCGTGCGCAAGGGACTGGAGGCGTACTTCACCGTGCTGATCGAGCTGACCTGGCCGAAGCGGCGCATCCTCGAGGTGTACATGAACATCGCCGAGCTGGGCGATGGCATCTACGGCGTGGGCGCGGCCAGCGAGATCTACTTCCACGAACCGCCCGCGCGCCTCGGCCCGGCGCAGGCGGCGCGGCTGGCCGCGGTGCTGCCCAGTCCGCGGCGCCTGCACGCCGACCGCCCCAGCGCCTACGTGCTGCGTCGCGCGGAGTGGATCGAGCGGCAGATGCGGCAGCTTGGCGGGCCGGCGTACATCGGCGGGCGGTGAGCTTGCACCTTTGCGATCGTCCATGATCGCGAAGATCAAGGGCGCTTCACGATCCGGCTACACCCGGCGCCAGCACCGGCGCTAGACTGATTCGGCCCTTATCGGCGGGCTCAACGGGAGGTCCAGCCATGCGTCAGGTCAGGCATCTGCTGGAAGGCAAGAGCGGCACGATCCAGACCATCGCGCCCGACGCACCGGTGCTCGATGCGATCAAGCGGATGGCCGAATACCGCATCGGCGCCCTGCTGGTGATGCGCGGCGAACAGCTGGTGGGCGTGGTGTCCGAACGCGACTACGCGCGCAAGGTGATCCTGCAGGGCCGCTCCTCGGCACAGACCGCGGTGGCCGAGATCATGCGCGCCGACCCGCTCACCGTGGGGCCGGAAACCGACGTGCTCGACTGCATGCGCCTGTGCACCGACAGCCGCGTGCGCCACCTGCCGGTGCTGCAGGGCGGCAAGGTGATCGGCATCATCTCGATCGGCGACCTGGTGAAGGCGGTGATCGACGCGCAGGCCGAGCAGATCGAGCATCTGGAGCGCTATATCACGGGGTGAAGCGCGGGACTCGGGACTCGGGACTCGGGACTCGGGAAGAGCGTAAAAGCTCACTGGGTGGCGTGCGGCTTTTCGGGTGCGAGGTCGGGCGACCAGCCGGCGCGGCGCGACACCCAGGTGGCCAGGGCGGCCACGCCGACGCCGGCCAGCGCGAGGCCGCCGACGCCCACGCCGAGCGCGCGCAGGCCGCTCACCGCGCTGGTCACCACGAGGTCGCCGAAGCGCCACACCGCGGTCTCCACGAAATTCTTGCCCTTGTAGCGCGTCTCGCGCGGCACCCGCGTGTACAGCGCATCCACCGCGGGCTTGGTCATGCCGTAGGCGAAGCCGCGCGTGGCCACCATCATCACCGCCAGCAGCGGCACCGCCGTGCCGAGCGCCGCCACGCTGCCGTGGCCGCCGATCATCACCATCACCAGCAGCGCCACGTTCACCAGCGACGGCAGCACCAGACCCCAGCCCGGGCCGAAGCGCACCAGCAGCCAGCGCGTGAGCGTGAGCTGCAGCAGCACGCCCAGCGTGTTGGTGGCCAGGTCGAGGTCGTTGTAGAACGCGGTGCGCGCCACGTTGCCGGCGAGATGCAGCTTCGCGTAATCGGCCACCAGCGCGTAGGCCAGCGTGCCGATGCCGTCGCCGAACAGCATCAGCAGCGCCATGTAGCGCAGGAACGGCCGCGACCACAGCTCGCGCACGCCGGCCCACAGCGAGCCGCCGATCGCCGCGCCGTCCTGCCCGTCCGGCCGCGCCAGCTCGTGCCGCGCGGACAGGTGCAGCAGCAGCGCCAGCGCGGCCGCCAGCGCCAGCGCCGACACCAGCAGCAGCGGCGCCACGCCCAGCCAGCGCACCAGCGCGCGCGTGAGCAGGGGACCGAAGATCGCGCCGGCCATGCCGCCCAGCGCGATCAGCGAGAACACCCGGCGCGCGCGGTCGCTGGTGAAGATGTCCGCCATCACGCTCCAGAACAGCGAGACCACGAACAGGTTGAACACGCTGACCCAGGTGAAGAACACCACGCCCAGTTCACGTGCGCCGATGCGGTCCTGCGCCACGAAGGCCGGCACGAAGGCGAGCAGGCAGGCGATGAAGAAGCTGTAGCTCCAGCCCAGCAGCTGGCGTCGCGGAAAGCGCGCCACCAGCCAGCCGAACAGCGGCGTGAGCAGCAGCATCGTCGCGAACACCACCCCGTAGAACAGCGGCAGCGACTGCGAACCCACCGCGCCGCTCAGCTGGTCGCGCACCGGCCGGATGATGTAGTACGCCGTCATCACGAAGAAGAACGCCAGCGCGGACAGCGCGGGTTCGGCGCCCTCACGGGTCGCGGCGGCACGGATCGGACTCACGGGGGTTTCCGGCACGGGCGAAGCCCGGGGGGCGGAAGGCTAGCACGCCCCGGCCGGCAACCCGCGGCACTCGCCGGATGAACCGGCGCACACCGGCTGCGTTGTCCCTGCCCGCAAAGTACCGGAGAATCGTTGCCTCGCCTCGACGGCCCGTGCCGTCGACGCTTCCCGGCGCCGGTCGCGTCGATCCGCTGCACGAAGAACATGCCGTTCCGACATCTGCCCCTCGCCTTCGCCTGCGCCATCGGACTGGCCTGCACCAGCCTCCGCGCCGCGCCGGCCGACGCCGGCAAGCTGCCGCCGGCCAGCGCACGGATCGCCGCGGCGGAACTGCCGGCGGCGCGCGTGCAGGCCACGCTCGCCGACTACCGGCGCTGGCTGGACGAGCTCGCCGCGCGCAACGGCACCGCCGGCCTCGCCACCGCGGTGGTGGTCGACGACAAGGTGGTGTTCGAGCACACCCTGGGCTACGCCGACGCGGCCACCGAAGCGCCGGTGACGCCCACCACCGTGTTCCGGCTGGCCTCGCTCTCCAAGGCGTTCGCCACCGCGGTCACCGGCATCATGGTGGACGACGGCAAGCTGCGCTGGGACATGAAGCTGGTCGACGTGCTGCCCTACTTCAAGCTCAAGGACATGCAGTCCGCCGACCAGGCCACCGTGGCCGACATCCTCGGCCAGCGGCTGGGCCTGCCGCACAACACCTACGACAAGCTGCTCGAAGGCGACGAGTCCTACCAGGAGCTGGTGCGCAAGCTGGACGAGGTGGACAACACCTGCGCCGTCGGCCAGTGCTACGGCTACCAGAACGTGGCCTTCAGCATGATCGGCGACGTGCTGTTCGCGCGCACCGGCAACTTCTTCAGCCGCCTCGTCGGCCAGTACCTGTTCCACCCGCTGGACATGCAGACCGCCAGCTACGGCCGCACCGCGCTGGAGTCCAGCCAGAGCTGGGCGCGCCCGCACCGCCCCGGCAAGGACCACGGCTGGGTTCCGTTTGAGCCCAGCGAAACCTATTACCGCGTGGCGCCCGCTGCCGGCGTCAACGCCAGCATCCGCGACATGGAGCAGTGGCTGATCGCGCAGATGGGCGGCCGCCCGAACGTGCTGCCCGCCAACCTGCTCGCCGTGCTGCATGCGCCCGGCGTGAACACCCCGCCCGAACTGCGCGCCACGCCGTGGCGGCGCGCACGGCTCAGCGCCGCGTATTACGCGCTGGGCTGGCGCGTCTACACCTACGCCGGCGAAACGCTGATCTACCACGCCGGCGCGGTGGCCGGTTACCGCACCATGATCGGTTTCTTCCCGAAGTACCGCGCGGGCGTGGTCACGCTGTGGAACTCCGCCAGTGCGATGCCCAGCGGGCTGATGCCGATGCTGTTCGACGGCCTGCTCGGCCTGCCGCACGTGGACTGGGCGGGCGTGGAAAGCCCCGAGCCGGCCAAGGCGGCACCGGCCAAAACCAAGCCTGCGCACAAGGCACGCTCGCGCCGCCGCCATTGAAGCGGGCTCATCAAACGAAGACGGCGCATGCGATGCATGCGCCGTCTTCGCTGGCGTGAGCTGTGGATCGATCAGCGTCCGGTGCTGAACTCGATCTTCTGCTGCTTGGTGCTCGCCACCGCGGTGCCGTCGTGCATCGCCGGCTTGAAGCGGTAGCGGCTCACCGCCTCCATCGCGGCGCGGTCGAACACGTGGCGCGGCTGCGCATCGACCACGCGCACGTCCGAGGTGCGGCCTTCCGGCGTGATCGTGAAGCCCACCACCACCCAGCCGCTCTGGCCCGCACGCAGCGCCGCGGTGGGATAGATCGGGTTCGCCCCCTTCAGCAGCACCGCATCGCTGTTCACGGCACTGGCCACCTCGGTCGGCGCAGCCGCCGCCTTCTCCGGCGCTGCGGCCGCCTGCTGCGGCGCGGCCCGCTGCTGCTGCCTGGCCTTGGCCTGCTCGGCGGCCAGCTGCGCCTGCTGCTGTTCGGCCTGCTTCGCGGCTTCCTGCTTCTCGGCGGCGGCCTTCTGCGCGGCGAGCTGCGCGGCCTTCTGCTGGTCCTGCGCCTGCTGTTGCTGCTGGCTCGCCAGCTTGCGCTGGGCGTCGAGCTTGGAACGCAGGATGGTCAGCGTGTAGTTCGCCGGGTCGGCCTTGGCCAGCAGGTCGATCTCGCGCTGCGCCTCGTTGAAGTCGCGCGAGTTGACCGCCTGCTCGGCGTCCGACGCGGCATACGGGAAGGTCTCGCGCAAGGCGCTGGTCGCCACCGGGTTGTCCGGCTGCTTGGCCAGCACGCGCAGGTAGAACTCGAACGCGTTGTTGCCCGCCGGCGCCAGGTAGCGCTGCGCCTTCAGCGCCTTGCTCGCCTCGTCCAGCAGCTGGTTGACGTCCAGCGCCTGCAGGTTGGCCGGCGCCGCTTCGGCCGGCGTCTTTCCCGCCGCCGCCACGGCGGGCACGCCGCCGTTGTCCAGCGCCATCTGCTGCTGGTAGGGACGGACGATCAGCAACCATGCCGCCGCGGCAAGCGCGACGATGATGGCGACGATGGCGACGGCAACGGGCCGGGCGGCCCCGCGCACGCGACGGCGCGCGATGTGTGTATATCGGGTATCCATGGTCTCTCACCGAGTGTCGACAGATACCCGCGCTTTTTCCCCCTGTGCATCCAGGAGCGGCGAGTCCCCGGACTACGCCGCGGCGCGGATGGGAGAAAGGTAACCGCATTGCGCCGGAGGGGCAAATCGCACGGACTTTCGTCGCAAGCCGTGACGTACTCCGCGGCGACGCGACCGGCGTCGTGCTGGCAGGATGCCATCGAACGGGCCGGCGGATTCCGGCGCCGGTCCTTGCGCTCGTCCTTGATTGCGAGGCTTGAGTCGCGACGAAGCGCGGCCGAGCTTTCCCTTTTCCCTTCGGGAGAAGTGCCTGCCCCGAACCCGATCCAGAGTGGCGCGAAGCGCCGGATGAGGGCTCGTGGTGGATCGGATGTCACGGGACACCGGACCCTCATCCGCCTGCCGGCACCTTCTCCCGGTGGGAGAAGGGTTCCTTCGACAGGCGCAGGGACATGCTGGCCGAGTCTCGTCGTCGGCAAATCAGGCCGCGAGAATCGAATGAGCGGCCATCCATGGCCGCACTCCTCAATCCTTGCGATCGTCCATGATCGCGAGAATCAAACGGGCAGCCATCCATGGCTGCACGCCTCAATCCTTGCGATCGTCCATGGTCGCGAAAGTCACACGAGCGGCCATCCATGACCGCACTCCTGGTCCTATAAACGAAACGTCCCGGCGGGGCCGGGACGAAGTTTCCGAATCGATCTCCCCGCGCTGGGCACCGCGGGGAGGCAAGTCGATGATGCTTGTTGTTGTAGTGCTTACTTCTTGGCGGTCTTGCTGGTCTTGGTGGCCTTCACCACCTTGGCGGCGGCAGGCTTCTTGGCGGCGACCTTCTTCGCCGCCGGCTTCTTGGCGACCTTCTTCGCGGTGGTCTTCTTCGCAGCCGCCGGCTTCTTGGGGGCAGCCTTCTTCGCCGCCGGCTTGCGGACGGCCTTCTTCACGGCAGCCTTCTTGACGGCCGGCTTCTTGGCGGCGGTCTTCTTGGCGGTGGTCTTCTTGGCGGCCTTCTTGGCAGCCGGCTTCTTCGCAGCGGATTTCTTGGCAGTGGCCATGGTTCGTCTCAGCTCCTCATCGGTTGGCAGTGGTTGCCCAGTAAAAGCGTGGAGGAACGCCTCGACCAGCAAATCGCTGTTGGTGGCGTGCCTCAAATTTTTCACCTGACGTTCGGTGCGCAGGTCGGACAGCATTCGCAATACATGCAGCGGAATCGAGACGGTGATCTTGCGTACTGCGTTGGCCTTTTCGCCGTGCTCGATGTAAGGCGTCACGAATTTCGGTGTTGCCATGTTGTCGCTATTCCCCATGAACTTTGCGCGAAAACTATTCCGTAAGTTTTCGGCTGTCAATGGATTTTGCTCGCCGAATCAAACCGTTTCGCCACAGGCCGGACGCCGCCCGCGCAAACGCCTCCGTCGGCGCAATGCGACGGCCGCGCACGCACGGACGTCCAGACGTCCATATGAAAATCCACAACTTTTCTGCCGCACGCCTCGAAAGCGCATGAAACAAGGGATTTTCGTGCACATGCACGCATGCATGCACGCCATGCAGCGCGATATCGCCGCTGCGCATCGATCGCAACCTGCGCGGCTTGCGACGGCGTCCCGCGGAGATGAATGGAGCGCGACCGGATTTTTCCGGCGGACCACCCCGACGCGAGATTTCGTCGCCTCTGCGGACGCCGAATGCACGCCTCCGACGCCCCGAGCGGCGACGGCGACGACGCCTTCGCGTCCGGCGCGCGGCACCGGCGAGCGCCGCGATCGCGCATGTCGCGCATCGCATTCGGCCGTCCATTTGCATCGCTCGATGCGCGCGCGAACGCCGGAAACGACGACGGCCGCGCAAGGCGGCCGTCGTCGATCCACACGGGAACGGAAGACTCAGTGGTCTTCGTTCTCGATCAGCTCCTCGTAGGCCTTGGCGTCGAGCAACTGGTCCAGCTCGGCGCGGTCGCTGATGCGCACGGTGAAGATCCAGCCTTCGCCGTAGGCGTCCTCGTTGATCGTCTCGGGCTTGTCGTTGAGCAGCTCGTTGACTTCCACCACTTCGCCGGACACCGGCGAGTAGACGTCCGAGGCGGCCTTCACCGACTCCACCACCGCGGCGGCGTTGCCGGCGGTGACGCTGGCGCCGATTTCCGGCAGCTCGACGTAGACCAGGTCGCCGAGCTGGTCCTGAGCGTGGTCGGAGATGCCCACGCGCACCAGGCCGTCGTCCTCGACGCGGGCCCACTCGTGGGATTTGTTGAACTTCAGGTCGCCGGGGATCTCGCTCATGGTCGGGTCCAGTGTCGGGTCAAGAAACGGTTGGAGTCGGGCGGCCATTCTAGCCGCAAGAACGTGGCAGGGAGGCGCGCTCAAATGCCTTCGCAGGGCTTGCCGTCGCGCACGAACGGGTACTTCACCAGGCGCACCGGCAGTTCGCGGCCGCGGATGTCCACGCGCACCGCGCCGGGCTCGCCGGCGGGAATGCGCGCGAACGCCACCGCCTTCTCCAGCGTGGGCGCGAAGCTGCCGGAGAGGATCTCGCCTTCGCCGTTCGCGGTGAGCACCTTCTGGCCGTGGCGCAGCACGCCCTTCTCGTCCAGCACCAGGCCCACCATCACGCGCGGCACACCGGCGGCCTTCTGCGCCTCCAGCGCGGCGCGGCCGATGAAGTCGCGGCCTTCGTCCAGCGCCACGGTCCAGCCGAGATTGGCTTCCCATGGCGAGACGGTCTCGTCCATGTCCTGGCCGTAGAGGTTCATGCCCGCTTCCAAGCGCAGCGTGTCGCGCGCACCGAGGCCGGCCGGCGCCACGCCGGCGGCGGCCAGCGCCTCCCACAGCGCCACCGCGTGTTCGGCCGGCACGATGATCTCGAAGCCGTCCTCGCCGGTGTAGCCGGTGCGTGCCACGAACAGCGGCATGCCGTGCGGGCCCTGCGCGGCAGCGGCGGCGAACTTGCCGAGCTTCTCGATGCGCGGGCGGTCCACCTCGTGCAGCAGGCCCAGCACCTTGGCGCGCGCATTGGGGCCCTGCACCGCGATCATCGCGAACTCGGGGCGCTCCTTCACCTCGACGCCGAAGGCCTGCGCCTGCTTCTCGATCCAGGCCAGATCCTTGGCGCGGGTGGCGGCGTTCACCACCAGGCGGTAGAACGCGTCGCCGAGGAAGTACACGATCAGGTCGTCGATCACCCCGCCCTGCTCGTTGAGCATGCAGGAGTACAGCGCCTTGCCGTGCAGCTTGAGCTTGTCCACGCTGTTGGCCAGCAGGTGGCGCAGGAAATCCCTGGTGCGCGCGCCGTGCAGGTCGATCACGGTCATGTGCGAGACGTCGAACATACCGGCGTCGCGGCGCACCGCGTGGTGTTCCTCGATCTGCGAGCCGTAGTTGATCGGCATGTCCCAGCCGCCGAAATCGACCATGCGCGCGCCCAGCGCGCGATGGGTGGCGTTGAGTACGGTCTTCTCGGTCATCGCGATGGCGCCTGGCGTGGAAAGGGAGACGCGCATTATCCCCTGCGCGCACCCGGCATTCCAAGCCGCGGCTTCAAGATGCCGCGGTGTCGATGCGGCGAAAGGTGAGGTTGATGCGCGCTTCGGCCAGATGCCGCATGCGCGGCAATGCATGTCGGCACAATCGCTGGGTATCGCCGGCCATGCGCAGCAGGCTGCCGTGCGGCAGCGTCAGTTCGATCATGTCGCCGGGCTGCGCCGGCTCGCCGCGCGCACGCCGGCGGCGGAGGCGGAAGCGTCGCTCCGCGCCCAGGCTCAGCGAGGCGATCACCGGCTGCGCGCCCAGCTCGGGTTCGTCGTCGCTGTGCCAGCCCATCGAATCGCGGCCGTCGCGATACAGGTTCGCCAGCACGCTGTTGAAGCGCGCGCCGCAGGCCGCCTCCACGCGCGGCCGCAACGCCGCCAGCGCCGCCGGCCACGGGTGCGGTTCGAAGCGGGTGCGCGAGTAGGTGTAGGCGGCGCCGGGATCGCCGATCCAGCAGCTCAGCCGCGGCGAGGCGAGCTCGCGGCCGAACAGGCGGATGCGGTGCTGCTCCCACGCGATGCCGGCATGCAGTTCGGCGAACAGCGCATCGGCTTCGTCGGTGTCCAGCCAGTGCGGCCAGAGCGCCACGTCGGCGCCGGGGAGTGGGAGGCTTTGCCAATGGCTCATTGCGCAGACTCGCCGTTCAATGCATGCGAAGCAAAAGCGCCCCCTCACCCCAACCCTCTTCCTCGCTCCTCAAAGCAGGGCCATCCATGGCCCTTCCCCGCGTCCCCAAGCGGAGCTTGGGGGGAGAGGGAGTGTCGCTCCGTGGGTCGGGCTTCAGCCCGACAACACCGAAAAGTCGGGATGAATCCCGACCCACGGCGAGCGGACGGTGACGTCCTCCCGCAAGCTCAGATCGCGTAGCCATCGTCGTGCGCCGGCATGGCCAGCCGTTCCACCAGTTGCGCGACCAGTTGCTCGGCGAGCTGCTCGGCGCGCAGGCCGGCGGTGTGCAGGTGCACCTCGGGCGCCTCGGGAACTTCGTACGGCGCGTCGATGCCGGTGAAGTTGCGGATCTCGCCGGCGCGCGCCTTGCGGTACAGGCCCTTGGGGTCGCGCTGCTCGCACTCGGCCAGCGGCGTGTCCACGAACACCTCGACGAACTCGCCCGCGTCGAACAGCTCGCGCACCGAGCGGCGCTCGCTGCGATAGGGCGAGATCGCGCTGACCAGCACGATCAGCCCCGCGTCCACCATCAGGTGCGCCACCTCGCCGATGCGGCGGATGTTCTCCACGCGGTCCTCGGGGGTGAAGCCGAGATCCTTGTTGATGCCGTGGCGCACGTTGTCGCCGTCGAGCAGGTAGGTGTGGTGGCCCTGCGCGTGCAGGCGCTTCTCCACCAGGTTGGCGATGGTGGACTTGCCGGCGCCGGACAGGCCGGTGAACCACAGGCACAGCGGGCGCTGGCCCATGCTGCCGCCGCGCACCGCCTTGTCCACGTCCACGTGCTGCCAGTGCACGTTGGCGGCGCGCTTGAGCGCGAAGTCCAGCATGCCGCAGGCCACGGTGGCGTTGGTCTGGCGGTCGATCAGGATGAAGCCGCCCAGGGTGCGGTTGGTGGCGTAGGGCTCGAACGCGATCGCCTCGTCCAAGCCCACCGTGCAGTAGCCCACCTCGTTGAGCGCGAGATGGCGCGCGGCCAGCTTGGCCTGCGTGTTGACGTCCACCTTGTGCTTGATCGCCATCACCCGCGCATTGACCGTGCGCGTGCCGATCTTCAGCGCGTAGGTGCGGTTCGGCAGCAGCGCATTGTCGCCCAGCCACACCAGATGGCAGGCGAACTGGTCGGCCACCGGCGCGGGGCGCAGCGCGTCGGCGATCACGTCGCCGCGGCTGGCGTCCAGCTCGCGGTCCAGGCACAGCGTCACCGCCTGGCCTTCGCCCGCGCTGTCGAGGTCGCCGTCGGCGGTGACGATGCGCGCGATGCGCGCGCGCGTGACGCCGGGCTGCACCACCACCTCGTCGCCCTTGCGCACGCGGCCGCCGCAGATCGTGCCGGCGTAGCCGCGGAAGGTGTGGTCGGGGCGGTTCACCCACTGCACCGGCATGCGGAAATCCGCCGCCTGCGCCGGCGCGGCGTCGGCCGCTTCCAGCAGGTCGAGCAGGGTCGGCCCCTGGTACCACGGCAGGCGCGCGGAAGGCGTGCCCACGTTGTCGCCGCCCGGCGCGATCACCGGCAGGCAGTCGACCTTGGCGATGCCCAGCGTCTGCGCGAGCTGCAGGTAGGCCTCGCTGATCTCGCGGTAGACCGTCTCGTCGCAGCCCACCAGATCCATCTTGTTCACCGCCAGCACCACCTGGCGGATGCCGAGCAGGCTGCATATATAGGTGTGGCGGCGGGTCTGCGGCAGCAGGCCCTTGCGCGCGTCCACCAGCACCACCGCCAGCTCGGCGTTGGAGGCGCCGGTGGCCATGTTGCGGGTGTACTGCTCGTGGCCGGGGCAGTCGGCCACGATGAAGCTGCGCCGCGCGGTGTGGAAGTAGCGGTAGGCCACGTCGATGGTGATGCCCTGCTCGCGCTCGGCGTCGAGGCCGTCGGTGAGCAGGGCGAAATCCAGCGCGTCGCCCGCCTCGGCGTGCAGCTTGCGGCTGTCGCGCGCCAATGCGGCGAGCTGGTCGTCCGGCACCATGCCGGCGTCGTACAGCAGGCGGCCGAGCAGGGTGCTCTTGCCGTCGTCCACGCTGCCGCAGGTGATGAAGCGCAGCAGGCTCTGAGAGTTGGCGGCGGCATCCATCAGAAGTAGCCCTCCTGCTTCTTGCGCTCCATCGAGGCGCTGGGGTCCTGGTCGATCACCCGGCCCTGTCGCTCGGAACTGCGCGAGTCGGCCATCTCCTGGATGATCTCGTCCAGCGTGGCGGCGGTGGATTCCACCGCGCCGGTGAGCGGATAGCAGCCCAGCGTGCGGAAACGCACCATGCGCGTCTCGATCCGCTCGCCCTCGCGCAGGGTGAAGCGCTCGTCGTCCACCATGATCAGCGCGCCGTCGCGCGCCACCACCGGGCGCGGCTTGGCGAAATACAGCGGCACCACCGGAATGCCCTCGCGGCGGATGTACTGCCACACGTCCATCTCGGTCCAGTTGGAGAGCGGGAACACGCGCACGCTCTCGCCCTGGCGGATCTGCGTGTTGTACGTGTGCCAGAACTCCGGACGCTGGTGCTTGGGATCCCAGCGATGCTGCGCGTTGCGGAACGAGAACACGCGCTCCTTGGCGCGCGACTTCTCCTCGTCGCGGCGCGCGCCGCCGATCGCCGCGTCGAATTTGTACTGGTCCAGCGCCTGCTTCAGCGCCTGCGTCTTCATCACATCGGTGTGCACGGTGGCGCCGTGGACCAGCGGCGAGATGCCCTGGCGCACGCCGTCCGGGTTCACGTGCACCAGCACCTCGACGTCGCCCTGCGCCGCCACCTGGTCGCGGAACGCGATCATCTCGCGGAACTTCCAGGTGGTGTCCACGTGCAACAGCGGCAGCGGCGGCTTCGCGGGATAGAACGCCTTGCGCAGCAGGTGCAGCAGCACCGAGGAATCCTTGCCGATCGAATACAGCATCACCGGCCGGCGGAAGCTGGCCGCCACCTCGCGGAAGATGTGGATGCTTTCGGCTTCCAGCTCGTCGAGATGATCGGTGCGGGGGGCGAGGCGTGCGTTCATGGAGTGCCGGTTCGGAAACGGTGCGCGACCCGCGGAAGGCCGGGCCGAACCGACATGCTACGCGAGCGCCGCCGACTTGCCCAAACAACCATGCGGGCGGGGAAGCGCGCCCGATGGCATATGGCGGTACTCCCTCTCCCCCAATGGCTGTGCCATTGGGGGAGAGGGTTGGGGTGAGGGGGGGTTTGCACCTCAAATCAAAAGCGCCCCCTCTCCCTAGCCCTCTCCCCCGAGCAAGCTCGGGGGAGAGGGGATTTCAATTACCGCACGGGATTTCAGGCGATCGCCGGATAGGCCGGATCGGCATCCAGCGTGGCCGCGCACACCGCGGCCAGTTCCAGCAGGCGCAGGTCCGAACCGCGCCCGCCCACCAGTTGCAGGCCCACCGGCAGGCCGTTTGCCAGCGTGCCCATCGGGATGCTCACCGCGGGGCAGCCGGCAAGGCTGGCGAAGCTGGTGAGGTCGGCGTGGTTGTCCGGCTCCGCGCCGCCCAGCGGGAAGGCGCCGCAGGGCGTGGTGGGCAGCACCAGCACGTCGATCTGCGCGAACAGGCGGCGCATCTTCAGCGTGGCCGCGTCCAGCACGCGGTCGGCCTTCGCGTAGTCCGCCGCGCTCTTGCGCGCGGCGTAGCCCAGCATGTCGCGGAAGCGCGGCGAGACCGGATGCGCGGCATCGGCGAGATCCTCGGCGTAGGTGCCCAGCATCTCCGCCTCCATCAGCAGCAGGCCGGCACGGCGGGTGCGCGCGAAATCCCAGTCGGCGAAATCCACCGTGCGGCGCTCGCCCAGCGCGTGGGCGAGCTTGCCCACCGCGGATTCGAACAGCGCGGCCACCTCGGCCTGCACGCCCACCGCGGCGAGGTCCGGCAGCAAGCCGGTGCGCAGCTTGCCCGGCTCCCAGTCCGGCAGCGCCAGCGCCACGCGGCGGCGGCGCGAGCGCGCGTCGTCGGCGTCGTAGCCGGCCAGCACCTGCAGCAGCACGGTGAGGTCGGCCACGCTGCGCGCGATCAGGCCCACCGCGTCCAGCCGCCGCGCCGCCGGCACCAGGCCGCGCGCGGAGATCTCGCCGTGGGTGGGCTTGAGCGCGTACACGCCGCAATAGCTGGCGGGGATGCGGATCGAACCCAGGCTGTCCGAACCGATCGACGCCGCGGCCAGGCCCGCGGCCACCACGGCGGCCGCGCCGCCGGAGGAACCGCCCGCGCTCCAGCCGTGCTTCCACGGATTGTGGGTGGGGCCGTAGTGCGGGTTGTCGGTGGCCGCGCCCAGCGCACCCTCGTCCATGTTGGTCTTGCCCACCAGCACCGCGCCCGAGGCGCGCAGCCGCGCCACCGCGTGCGCATCCTCAGTCACCGGCTGCTCGCGCCCGGGCAGGCCGGCGCGGGTGGACCAGCCGGCAATGTCGAGGTTGTCCTTGACCGCCACCGGGATGCCGTCGAGCCGGCCGATCACGCCGTCGCGGCGCCGGTGCCCGGCAGTGCGCGCCTGCTCCTGCAGCAGGCCGGGGCTCAGGCTCACGTAGGCGTTCAGCCGCGGATTGATGCGCTCGATCGCCTCCTGGTACGCCTCGGCCAGCGCCTGCGGATTGGTGCGCCCGGTGGCCATCCAGTGCAGCAGCTGGCACACGGTGGCGCGGCGCAAGTCCAGGTCGGTGATCGGCGGCAGCGAACTCATCGGCATTCCTTGTGGTGTTCGCTCATCCATGAGCGCGAAGATCAAGCAGCGGCCATCCCTGGTCGCACTATTCAAAAGATGTGTGCTCATCCATGAGCGCGAAGATCAGGAAGCGGCCATCCCTGGCCGCACTCTTCATAAGCGTGGCCCGATTATCGCCGCGCGCGGTGACGCGATTGCAAGCGGCGGCGCAACCGTGCCTCCCCCTCACCCCAACCCTCTCCCCCAACGGCAAGCCGTTGGGGGAGAGGGAGCAGATGCCATCTCCTCGAACTCCCTCCCCTGCAAGCAGAGCCTGTCCCGGACTCGATCCGGGAGGAGGGCTGGGGTGGGGTGCTCTTGCTGTTCACTGCCGCGGTCTAATGGTTTCGGACAACTCGATAGGGGAAACTTCCCACCCGAGACCGGAACGCCATGAAATCTTCCCGACGTCACTTTGACAGTGCTTTCAAACTGCAAGTCGCCCAGATGGTTCGCGACCAGGGCCTGAGTGTGGGCCAGGTGTGCCGCGACCTGAATCTGATCGACAGCGCCGTGCGCCGCTGGCTGGCGCAATACGATGCCGAACGGGCCGGTAGCCCGGGCCTCGGCAAGCCCCTGACCGCCGAACAGCAGCGCATCCGTGCGCTGGAAGCGGAGAACCGCCGTTTGCGCGAGGACAACGCACTCTTAAAAAAAGCATCGGCCTTCTTCGCCCGGGAACTGAAGTGATCCATCGGCTGATCGATCAGGGGGCGAAGGAGGCCGCGGTATCGCGTTGGTGCCGGCTGTTGTCCGTCAGCCGCTCGGGCTTCTACCACGCCCGCCGGCAGCGGCAGGCGTCGCCGAAGGTGTGTGGCGAAAGCGCGGCGTTGAAGGCGGCGTACCTGGCCAGTGGCGGCAACTACGGTAGCCGCCGTCTGACCGCGTCGCTGCGTGCCCAAGGCCTGCGCATCGGCCGTTACCGCGTGCGCCGCCTGATGCGCCAGCACGGCCTGCGTGCGCGCTGGCGACGCAAGTTCATCCACACCACGAACAGCCGCCATGGCCTGCCGGTGGCCGAGCACGTGCTGCAGCGGCAGTTTCGCCCCGCAGCCGTGGACCAGGCGTGGGTGGGGGACATCACCTACGTGCGCACGCGCGCCGGCTGGCTGTATCTGGCCACGGTGATGGACCTGCACTCGCGCAAGATCGTCGGCTGGGCGATGGCGTCGCACATGCAGGCCGAACTGGTTTGCCAGGCGCTGGGCCAGGCCATCGCGGCCCGCCAGCCCTCGCCCGGCCTGGTGGTGCACACCGACCGCGGCAGCCAATACGCCAGCGCGAGCCACCGTGCCTTGCTGGCCTGCCACGGGCTGATCGCCAGCATGAGCCGCAAGGGCAACTGCTGGGACAACGCGGTGATGGAACGCTTCTTCCTGAACCTGAAGATGGAACGCGTCTGGCGGCGAGACTACGCCAACCACGCCGAGGCCAGCCGCGACATCCACGACTACATCGTCAACTTCTACAACGAGACCCGACTGCACTCCACCCTGGGCTACCGCTCGCCCAACCAGGTCGAGCGCCGTGCTGCATGACATGCCCTATCGGCGTGTCCGAAATCACTTGACCACGACACACCCACCCAAACCCCTCCTACGCGCAGGGGGAAGAACCGCCAGCGCAGCGACGAAACTCCAGGCTTCCACTGCGCACGAGGAAGGAGCCCGCCGCGCAGCGCACGTTGCCGTGCCCGGCGCCATTACGGACAATGGCGGGCCAGACCCATACCCTGACGCACGTTCAACCGTGCCCCCTGCCCCGGAGTCCGCCATGAGCGAACGCGAAACCATGGAATACGACGTCGTCGTGGTCGGCGCCGGCCCGGCCGGGCTGTCGTTCGCGATCCGGCTGAAGCAGCTGCAGCCCGACACCACGGTGTGCGTGATCGAGAAGGCCTCCACCATCGGCGCGCAGATCCTCTCCGGCGCGGTGATCGAACCCGGCCCGCTGGACGCCCTCTTGCCCGGCTGGCGCGACAATCCGCCGCCGATCTGCGTGCCGGCCGGCGAGGACGAGTTCTGGCTGCTCACCAAGACCGGCGGCCGCAAGCTGCCGGTGCCGCCGGGCATGAAGAACCACGGCAACTTCATCGTCTCGCTGGGCGCGATGTGCGCGTGGCTGGCGCCGCAGGCCGAGGCGCTGGGCGTGGACGTGTTCCCCGGCTTCGCCGCCGCCGACACCGTGTTCAACGACGACGGTTCCGTCGCCGGCGTGCGCATCGGCGACATGGGCGTGGCGAAGGACGGCTCGCACAAGGCCGGCTACACCCAGGGCATCGACATCAAGGCCAAGGTCACCGTGCTCGCCGAAGGAGCGCGCGGCAGCCTCAGCAAGCAGCTGATCAAGCGCTTCAAGCTCGACGCCGACAGCGACCCGCAGGCTTACTCCATCGGCATCAAGGAACTGTGGCAGGTGCCTGCCGGCCGCGTGCAGCCCGGCAAGATCGTGCACAGCGTGGGTTGGCCCGCCGACAGCCACACCTACGGCGGCAGCTTCCTCTACCACCTGGACAAGGATCGCATCGCGCTCGGCTACGTCAGCGGCCTCGACTACCGCGACCCGAAGTACCAGCCGTGGGAAGCCTTCCAGCAGTGGAAGAACCACCCGCACGTGAAGGGCCTGCTGGAAGGCGGCAGCATCCTCTCCGCCGGCGCGCGCGCCATCGTCACCGGCGGCTGGCAGTCGCTGCCCAAGTGCGAGATGCCCGGCGCGCTGCTGATCGGCGATACCGCCGGCCTGCTCAACGTGCCCAAGATCAAGGGCACGCACCAGGCGATCCGCTCCGGCATGCTCGCCGCCGAGCACCTCGCCGCGAACGGGCTCAGGCCCGAAGGCTACGACGCCAAGCTGCGCGCCTCCGACGCGATGGCCGAACTGAAGAAGGTGCGCAACATCAAGCCCGGCTTCAAGAAGGGCCTGTGGTTCGGCATGGCCAACGCCGCATGGGAAACCGCCATCGGCGGCCGCTCGCCGTGGACGCTGAAGAACAAGCCCGACTGGTCCAGCCTGCACAAACTGGGCGAGTGCGAGGAACCGAAGCGCGACTACGTGCAGCGCGAACTGCCCCCGCGCGACCGCCTCGCCGGCGTCTACTTCGCCGCCACCGAGCACGACGAAGACCAGCCCGTGCACCTCAAGGTGGCCGACACCGACATCTGTGCCGGCAAGTGCGTCGAGGAATACGACAACCCCTGCACCCGCTTCTGCCCCGCCAGCGTCTACGAGATGGTGGCCGACGCCAGCGCCCCGCACGGCAAGCGCCTGCAGATCAACGCCGCCAACTGCGTGCACTGCAAGACCTGCGACATCAAGGACCCGTACGAAATCATCACCTGGACCACGCCGGAAGGCGGCTCGGGGCCGAATTACCAGAACCTGTGAATTTGCGCGCAGGCGCGGCCCGGCTCCCGTACGGCTCGCTTGTTGCGTGACGCGCAACATGCTAGCCTCGACAATATGATCAAGTCGTTCCGGCACAAGGGCTTGCGCAAGTTCTTCGAAACCGGACGCACGGCTGGCATCCAGGCAAGCCATGCCAAAAGGCTGCGCATGCAACTGGCCGCCCTGGATACTGCGCAGTCCATCGACGACATGGATTTGCCAGGTTTTGCCCTGCATCCGCTCAAAGGCGAGATGCAGGGCCGCTGGGCTGTTTCGGTCAATGGCAACTGGCGGCTGACGTTCGAGTTCCAGGACGGGAACGCCTACGTCCTGGACTACGAGGACTATCACTGATGGCCATGCACAACCCTCCCCACCCCGGCGAGTTCATCACGGACGTCTATCTTGAGCCCCATGGCATCAGTGGCCGTGAGCTGGCGGCCAAGCTCGACGTGGCCGCATCCACCCTCAGTCGCATCCTGAACGGCACCAGCCGCATCACCCCGGAGATGGCGCTGCGCCTTTCCAAGGCGCTCGGCCGTACCCCTGAGAGCTGGCTGCTGCTGCAGGACAACCATGACCTCTGGGTCGCACGCCAGCACGTGGATCTGAAGCGCGTGGCCAAGCTTCGCTTGGCAGCGGCTTGACAATTGCCAGGAGCAGTCCGCTGATCGGCAACCTGCACTGGCGCCTCAAGCGCCTCGGCTATCTCCTGCAGCGCACGCGCGCCAGCCTCGCGCTGCGCGGCTGGCGCGGCACGCTGGCACGCATGCGGCAGGAATTCCAGTTACGCCCCGAACACGACGACACGCTGGAACTGCTGCCGCTGGACGTGCCGTTCGCACCATTCGACTTGTCTGTATCAGACTCCCCGCGCGTCACCATCGTGACCCCAGTGCACGGCAAGCTGGCCTACACCCTGGCTTGCCTGCGTTCGCTGGCAAAGCACGGCGCGCAGGCGCCATTCGAGGTGATCGTGGTGGACGACGCCTCGCCCGACGGCAGCGCGGACACGCTGGCGCAAGTCGGTGGCCTGCGCCTGCTGCGCAATGCGCAAAACCTCGGCTTCGTGGACAGCTGCAATGCCGGCGCTGCGTTGGCGCGCGGCGAGTTCCTGCTGTTCCTCAACAACGACACCCAGGCGACACCCGGCTGGCTCGACGCCCTGCTCGCCTGTTTCGCCGAACGCGCGGACTGCGGCATCGCCGGCAGCCGGCTGGTCTATCCCGACGGTCGCCTGCAGGAGGCCGGTGCACTGGTGTTCGCCGACGGCAGCGCCTGGAACACCGGGCGCTTCGAGGCACGCGACGCCGCAGCCTTCCGCTATCGCCGCGAAACCGACTATGTCTCCGGTGCCGCGCTGATGATCCGTCGCGACGTGTTCCAGCACATCGGCGGTTTCGACGCACGCTATGCGCCGGCTTACTACGAGGACGCCGATCTCGCCTTCGCCGTGCGCCAGCTCGGCCTGCGTGTGTACTACGAGCCGACCAGCACGGTGATCCATTGCGAGGGCATCAGCGCCGGCACGGACACCGATCGCGGCATGAAGCGCTTCCAGCGCATCAACCAGGCCAAGTTCGTCGACAAATGGAAGGCCGAACTCGCCGACCAGCCGCCGCCCGGCACGCCGCTGGAACGCGCGGTCCGCTGGCGCCGCCGCGGCCGCGTGCTGGTGGCGGACGTGACCACGCCCGACCCGACCCGCGATTCCGGCTCGCTGCGCCTCACCGCGATCCTGCGCATCCTCGACGAGCAGGGCTGGAGCGTGGCCTTCTGTCCCGACGACGGCCGCGCCACGGCCGGCGAAATTGCCGCGCTGGGCGCACTGGGCTGCGAGGTGCTGTGCAAGCCGGAGGTCAGCAACCTGCCTGATTGGTTGCGCCGCCACGGCCGCGAACTGCACGCCGTGATGCTGTGTCGGCACACCGTGGCCGGCCAGTACACGGCGCTGGTACGCCGCCACGCGCCGCACGCGAAGCTGCTGTTCGACACCGTGGACCTGCACTTCCTGCGCGAGCAGCGTGCCGCGCAAGTGGCCGACAGCGACGCCATGCGGCAACAGGCCGAAAGCTCGCGCCGCAGCGAGCTGGCCCTGATCGCGCAGGCCGACATCAGCTTCGTGGTCAGCCCGCACGAACAGGCGCTGTTGAAGGACTTGCTGCCCAACGCCCGGGTGGAGCTGCTTTCCAACATCCACGACGTGCACGGGACTCCCGCTCCATTCGCCGGACGGCGCGATCTCGTCTTCATTGGCGGCCACGGCCACCCGCCGAACAGTGACGCGATCCACTGGATCGCCGGCGAGATCCTGCCGCGCCTGCGTGAAGTCCTGCCAGGCATCCGCGTGCATCTGATTGGCGACATGCCGGAAGCCGCACGCCAGGAACTGTCCATGCCCGGCCTGGAAATCCACGGCCGCATCCCCGACATCGCCCCCTGGCTGGACCGCTGCCTCGCCACCATCGCACCGCTGCGCTTCGGCGCCGGGGTGAAGGGCAAGATCAACATCTCGATGAGTCATGGCGTGCCCGTGATCGCCACTCCGCTTGCCGTGGAAGGCATGCGACTGGAGGACGGCGTGAATGTGCTGGTGGCCGGCGATACCGATGCCTTCGCCGCGGCGGCGGTGCGGCTGCAGCAGGACTCCGCGCTGTGGCAACAGCTGTCCAGCCACGGGCTCGACAATATTCGCCAGCACTTTTCCATCGCAGCCGCGTCCGCCACGCTGCATCGCGTTCTCGGTTGACCACGCGCCGGCCAGCGCCGATGCTTCCGCACCGCTACTCATAGGTCACCGATGCCCGTTCGCGAATTCGCCAGACGCTGCCTGTTCGCCGTGCTGCGCACGGGCTTCCGGCTCACCCCGATGCCCGGCGCCACGCGCGATCGCCTGCGCCAGCATTTCCTGGATCGCCACGCGCACCTGGTACCGCGTGGACCGCGCGGCCAGGCCAACGGAACAGCGCAAGCCGAGCATCGGCCACGCAGGCAGGCCGCCGGTCGCGCGATCGGCTTCGTGCCCCGGCGCAGCGGCACCTTGCCGACACCGCTGCCGGCCACTGTGGTGGCGTTCTACCTGCCGCAGTTCCACCCGATTCCCGAAAACGACACATGGTGGGGCGAGGGCTTCACCGAGTGGCACAACGTCACGCGCGCGCTGCCACAGTTCGAGGGCCACCAGCAACCGCGCCTGCCCGGTGAACTCGGCTTCTATGACCTGCGCCTGGCGGACACGATGCGCCAGCAGATGCAGTTGGCGCGCGAATACGGCATCGGCGCGTTCTGCAGTTACTTCTACTGGTTCGCCGGAAGGACCTTGCTGGAAGCGCCGCTGCGGCAGTGGTTGGCCGACCCCACGCTCGACCTGCCGCTGTGCCTGTGCTGGGCCAACGAGAACTGGTCGCGCCGCTGGGACGGTCGCGCCGACGACATCCTGATCGGCCAGGCACACAGCGCCGAAGACGACCTCGCCTTCATCGAACACGTGGCGCGCTACCTCGCCGATCCACGCTACCTGCGGGTGGAAGGGCGACCGCTGTTGCTGGTCTATCGCCCCGGCCTGCTGCCCGATCCCGCGGCCACGGCCCAACGCTGGCGCGACTGGTGCCGCACGCACGGCATCGGCGAGATCCGGCTTGCCTACGTGCAAAGCTTCGACCGCGTCGATCCACGCGCCATCGGCTTCGACGCCGCGGTGGAATTCCCCCCGAACAACACTACGCCGGCGCCGATCACCGCGAACCAACGCCTACTCAACCCCGACTATCGCGGCGACGTGCACGACTGGCGCGAACTCGCGCGGCAATCGATGGCACAGGCCGATCCGGCCTATCCGCGCTACCCCGGCGTCAATCCCGGCTGGGACAACGAACCGCGCCGCAACGGCGGCGGCCGCGTGTTCGTGCACGCCTCGCCGCGCGGCTATAGCGATTGGCTGCGCCATGCCATCATCACGGCGCGACGCCGTTTCCCGGCGCAGCCACTGGTGTTCGTCAACGCCTGGAACGAATGGGCCGAAGGCGCGGTATTGGAACCCGACACCCGGCTGGGCCACGCCTGGCTGGAATCCACGCGCGCCGCGCTGCACCCGGCAACGCCAGCGAACGAGCACCCCTGTGCGGTGCTCCACGTCTGGTATCCGGAGTTGCTGGACGAACTCGCCGCCGCACTGCGCGCCAGCGGCCTCGACTGGCGCGTCGTCGTCACCACTGCGCCCGAGCGCGAACAGGCGGTGCGCGAGCGGGTGGCGCGACTCAACCTCGACACCGAGATCGAGGTGTTCGAGAACCGCGGCCGCGACATCCTGCCCTTCCTGCGCGTGGCCAACCGCCTGCTCGACGAAGGCGTGACCACCGTGCTCAAGCTGCATGGCAAGCGTTCCACCTACCACGCTGACGGCGACGCATGGTGCCGCAAGCTGCTCGACAAGTTGTTGGCCCCCGAGCGCGCCGCGCACATCGCGACCGCGTTTCGCGACGACGTCACGCTGGGCCTGGTGCATGCCGAAGGCCATCTCCAGCCACTCGCCGAATACATGGGCGCGAACCAGGACAACGTCGATTACCTCACCCGCCGCCTCGGCATCCCTGCACCAGCGGCCGAGTACGGCAGCTTCATCACCGGCAGCATGTTCTGGCTGCGCCCCGCCGCCTTGCGCCCGTTGCTGGACGCCCAACTTGGCGTGGACGAATTCGAGCCCGAGGCCGGCCAGATCGACGGCACCCTGGCCCATGCCGTCGAACGCGTGCTCGGACTGGTAGTGCAGACGAGCGGCTACCGCGTCGCCAGCGCTGCCGCGCTGCTTGGCATGGGCGAAGCCGCGAAAGCCCCTTATCCCTACGCGCGGCGCAGCGGCTGAATCCCCACAATCGACGCCCCGCGCTGCCTCGATTCGTACCACCGCCTGAGGCCGGGTAGAATGGACGTTCCCGCGGCCATCGCAAGGGCCGCCCGTGACCCCAGGAAGCACAGATGAAGATTCTGGTCGGCTACAAGCGCGTCGTGGACTACAACGTGCGCATCCAGGTGAAGCCCGACGGCACCGGCGTGGTGACCGACGGCGTGAAGCTCTCCGCCAATCCGTTCGACGACATCGCGCTGGAAGAAGCCCTGCGCCTGCGCGAGAAGGGCGTGGCCACGGAAGTAGTGGTGGTGGGCATCGGGCCCGCCGACCTCACCGCGCACCTGCGCAACGGCCTGGCGATGGGCGCGAACCGCGCCATCCACGTCACCACCGCCGACGCGGTGCAGCCGCTCACCGCCGCCCGCGTGCTGCTGAAGCTGGTGGAGAAGGAGCAGCCCGGCCTGGTGCTGCTGGGCAAGCAGGCCATCGACGACGACGCCAACCAGACCGGCCAGATGCTCGCCGCGCTGTGGGATCGCCCGCAGGCCACCTTCGCCAGCAAGGTCGAGATTGCCGACGGCAAGGCCACGGTGACGCGCGAAGTGGACGCCGGCCTCGAAACCATCGAAGTCGACCTGCCCGCCGTCGTCACCAGCGACCTGCGCCTGAACGAGCCGCGCTTCATCAAGCTGCCCGACATCATGAAGGCCAAGAGCAAGCCCATCGACGTGGTCGAGCTCGCCTCGCTCGGCGTCGACAGCGGCGACCACCTCAAGACCACGCATTACGCCGCGCCGGCCAAGCGCAGCAAGGGCGTGATGGTGAAGGACGCCGCCGAGCTGGTGGCCGCGCTGAAGCAGAAGGGTTTGCTGTAAATCCCCCACATCGCCCGTAGGAGCGCACCCTGTGCGCGACCACCCGCGCAAAAGCATCGCGCACAGGGTGCGCTCCTACAGGCAGCAGGAGAATCGATCCATGAGCAAGATCCTCGTCATCGCCGAACACCTGGACGGCAAGCTGAACCCCGCCACCGCGCGCGCCGTGAGCGCCGCGCAAGCCGTGAAACCCGCAGCCATCGACGTGCTGGTGCTGGCCGACAACGTCGCCGCACTCGCCGCCGAAGCCGCGAAGATCGACGGCGTGAGCCGCGTGCTCACCGTCGAGCGCGCCGAAAACGCCCACCCGCTCGCCGCCGTGCTGGCGCCGCAGGTCGCCAAGGCCGCCGCCGGCTACAGCCACGTGTTCGCGCCCTCCACCACCTTCGGCAAGGACCTCGCCCCGCGCGTGGCCGCCCTGCTCGGCGTGGCCCAGGTCAGCGACGTGATGAGCGTGGAAGGCGCGCATACCTTCAAGCGTCCGATCTACGCCGGCAACGCCATCGTCACCGTCGAGGCCGATCCCGCGTACACCGTGGTCGCCACCATCCGCACCGCTTCCTGGCCCGTCGCAGCCAGCGGCGCGAACAGCGCGCCGGTCGAAGCGCTCGCGCTCGACGTCGCCCTGCCCAGCCACACCCGCTACCTCGGCCTGCAATCGGGCAAGAGCGACCGCCCCGACCTGCAGAGCGCGAGCAAGGTCGTCTCCGGCGGCCGCGGCGTGGGCTCGAAGGAAAACTTTGACGTCATCTTCAAGCTCGCCGACAAGCTCGGCGCTGCCGTGGGCGCCTCGCGCGCCGCGGTGGACGCCGGCTACGTGCCCAGCGATCTGCAGGTAGGCCAGACCGGCAAGATCATCGCCCCCGAGCTGTACATGGCCATCGGCATCTCCGGCGCCATCCAGCACCTCACCGGCATCAAGGACGCCGGCACCATCGTCGCGATCAACAAGGACGCCGAGGCGCCGATCTTCGAGGTAGCGGACTTCGGGCTGGTGGGGGATTTGTTCAAGCTCATACCGGAACTCGAGCAAGTGTTGTGAGCAAGATGTCCGAAATCAACCTTAACAGTTTCAAGGCGTACGACATCCGCGGCCGGGTTCCGGATGAGTTGAACGAAGATCTAGCCAAGCGCATTGGACACGCCACGGTGCAGTTGCTTGGCCCGGGTCCGGTCGTGCTGGGCCGCGACGTTCGCCTGAGCAGCCCCGCCTTGCAAGCGGCCTTGGCCAACGGCATTACTGCCAGCGGCCGCGATGTCATCGACATCGGACTGTGCGGTACCGAAGAGGTTTATTTCCAGACGGCACACCTGGGGGCGGCTGGCGGCATCATGGTGACTGCTAGCCACAATCCCATGGACTACAACGGGCTAAAGCTGGTTCGGGAAGGGGCACGTCCCATCAGTGGCGACTCAGGGCTGCTCACCATCCGCGACACGGTCGCAAACAACATTTTCGCCGATACAGCGAAACGAGGCTGTATTCAGGAGGAGTTCGACAAATTCGCCTACGTGCAGCATCTGCTTACGTATGTCGATCATGCTGCGCTCAGGCCACTGAAAATCGTAACCAATGCCGGCAATGGCAGTGCCGGACTGATCATCGACGCCTTGGCTCCACACCTGCCATTCGCGTTCATTCGCATCCAGCATGAGCCGGACGGCCATTTTCCCCATGGCATCCCGAATCCGCTTCTACCGGGAAACCGCGAGGCCACGGCATCGGCGGTCCGCCAACACCGCGCCGACTTCGGTATCGCCTGGGATGGCGACTTTGATCGCTGCTTCTTTTTCGATGCGCAAGGTCGGTTCATCGAGGGCTACTACCTTGTCGGTCTGCTAGCCAAGGCGCTGCTCGTTAGTCATCCGGGCAGCAAGATCATCCATGACCCGCGACTTACCTGGAACACGCTGGACTTGGTGCAGGAGGCCGGCGGCATCCCGGTGCAGAGCAAGACTGGCCATGCCTTCATCAAGGAACGTATGCGCGCGGAAAACGCCATTTACGGCGGCGAAATGAGTGCGCACCACTACTTTCGCGACTTTTCCTATTGCGATTCGGGAATGATTCCATGGCTGCTCATCGCAGACCTCGTTTCCCGAACCGGTATCGACCTGGCCCATATGGTTGAGGACCGCATGCAAGCCTATCCATGCAGCGGCGAGATCAACTTCAAAGTCACCGACCCTATCGCCGCCAGCGAAGCAGTCATGGAAAATTTCCAGAATGAGCTTCCCTCTATCGACAAGACCGATGGTATCAGCGCCGACTTTGGCACTTGGCGGATCAATCTCAGGTGCTCAAACACCGAGCCACTGCTTCGGCTCAATGTTGAGACGCGTGGCGATGCTAACCTACTCGCAGAACGCACGCAAAAGATCACCAAGATTCTGTCGCAATTCCAGTAGCCGGCAACGCACAGATGGAAAGCATGCCGACCATTATCATCATGACTTTTGAGCGAAACCGTACCGGCGATGGCCGGTTAAATCAGGACTGCGCAATAGCCTAACCAACAAACCAGTTATCTTCAGCATTTGGAATCATCCGAGGCGCTCTTGGCGTTTACAGTCACCTGATTAGCCATGATGCTAAGCCAGCTATCGCATGAAGTGAAGTGCCAAAGGCGCAGCCTTGGATCTATATTGCGCAGCGGAAAACCGCCACTAGTCAAGGCCTGAATTGAACACAAGAGCTGACCGTCTATCAAAGGAACATTAGAAATGGAATGCCAAGTGGAAACATCGATAGACGCCAGTAGCAGACCCATTTGTGTGGATCTGGATGGCACGCTGCTGCGTACCGATCTACTGTACGAATCACTCTTGGCATTGCTGGGCCGCAACCCGCTGTATGCTTTCCTGATTCCGTTCTGGCTACTTCGCGGCAAGGCTGCACTGAAGCGCGAGCTTGCATCCAGGGTTACTCTGTCAGTGGAGAACCTTCCCTACGACAAGCGTGTCGTCGAGTTTTTGCGGCACACGGGGCAGCGTCCGCGTGTACTATGCACGGCCTCCGATACCTTGTTGGTAAAGCCCATTGCGGATCATCTCGGATTGTTCGAAACGGTCTTGAGCAGTGACGGCCATCGGAACCTTGCTGGGAAGCGCAAAGCTGAAACATTGGTTGACATGTATGGCACCAAGGGGTTCGACTACATAGGCAATAGCCGGGTCGACCTGGATGTATGGCGGCATGCTTGCGCCGCAATCGTGGTTAATGCGGGGGGGCGCCTTGCGCGGTCCGCCATGCAATGCACGACCGTTCACCATTATTGGCCCGCCAAGGGCGGTGACCTGAAAGCCTGGATCAAGGCTCTACGCATCTATCAATGGGCGAAGAACCTGCTCGTTCTGGTCCCTCTACTGACCGCTCACCGTCTGCTGGTACCTGCTGCTTTCGCTGATGCGGCAAGGGCTTTTCTTGCCTTTGGGCTATGCGCGTCGGGCGTCTATCTATTGAACGACCTGCTGGACTTAGCCCCTGATCGGCAGCATCCACGAAAGCGCAAACGCCCTTTCGCGGCAGGTACGCTGCCATTGAAACATGGCTTGTTGATCTTCCCGGCGCTGACGCTCGCCAGCTTTAGCTTGGCCTGGTGGATCCGGCCAAGCTTTGCGCTGGTGCTCTTGGGTTACTACACAATGACGCTGGCTTATTCGTTCAAGCTCAAGCGCATCGTCATGATCGACGTAGTGATGCTTGCCGCACTCTACACCGTGCGAATTATCGGTGGCGCCGTGGCGGTCGGTTCAGGACTCTCGTTCTGGCTACTGGCCTTTTCAATGTTTATCTTCCTCAGTCTTGCGCTGCTCAAGCGCTACACCGAACTTGGGGCCGCGCACTCGGCTGGAAAGCAAAAGATCGTCGGTCGCGGCTATTCGGTGGAGGATCTTACGCTGATCCAGTCTTTAGGAGCCGCAGCTGGCTATATTGGTGTCTTGGTGTTGGCGCTGTACATCAACAGCCCCGATAGCTTGGAGCTCTATCATCACCCAAAGGTTCTGTGGCTACTTTGCCCGGTTTTGCTGTACTGGGTCAGCCGCGCATGGATGGTAGCTCACCGCGGCCACATGCATGATGATCCAATTGTCTTCGCCGCCCGCGACCGGGCGAGTCAGATCGTTGCGCTCATCACCTTGGTCATCGTTGCCGTAGCGACCATGGCATGGTGATGTCGCCACCAGCGCAGCCTTCCATCTCCACTTTCATATCCGACGCCTATGTACCTAGCCTTTATTCCCATCATTCTCATTTCCGTGGCGCTCAACGCCGCTGCACAGCTCTTTCTTCGCAAGGGGATGCCGGAGGTCACTCTTGTGACCGGCCATAGCCTAGGAGAGCTTATCTTCAGTGCGGTCCGTGTACTGCTCAATCCATGGGTATTTTCGGGGCTTTCCTGCTATGCCATCAGCGTAGTGCTCTGGATGTACGTACTGTCCAAGGTTCAAGTAAGTTTTGCCTATCCGTTCTTGAGTGTGGGGTACGTCATCGTGTTGGTGGCGGCTTATTTCCTATTCCGTGAGCCAGTCAGCGCCATGAAACTTTCGGGTGTTGCGCTTATCTGTGCCGGTGTCGTGCTTGTCGCACGCGGGGGTTGAATAATGGCTCGTCACGTTGTCATCGGCGGTTGTGGGTTCACAGGTACCTATCTTGTCCGCGAGCTGCTTCAGCGCGGAAAACAGGTCGTGGTGATAGATACAGCAGCATTGCCAACAGAGTTTCAAGGGCGCGTAAATTATTGCAAAGTCGATATCTGCGATCGTGATGCACTCGGTAGCATACGGCTCGAGCATGGCGACATTGCCTATCATCTCGCAGCGCGCCAGTTCCATAATGAAGTCCCCAGGCGAAGCCAAGACGAGTGGTTTGCCGCCGTGAACGTCACTGGCACTGCGAACGTGCTCGGCTGGCTAAGACAGCTCACTGAACCGCGATTGGTCTACTTGAGTACCGATATGGTCTACGGCGTACCGGAGACACTCCCGGTACCGCCAGGCCATAAGAAGAATCCGATAGGACCGTACGGACGCAGCAAAGCCATGTCCGAGGTCTTATGCGAACGTGCGCGTAACGAGGGATATCGCATTACCATATTGCGCCCGCGCATGATCGTTGGCCCTGGGCGTTACGGCATTCTTGTCAAGCTCTTCCGGCTGATGGATATGGGGCTCCCCATCCCGACGATTGGTAATGGCCGGAACCGCTATCAAATGATCGCCGTAGAAGACGTAGTAAGCGCAATCTTGGCCAGTGTGGATAAGAGCTTCCCTCCGGTAGCTTTGAACCTAGGCTCTGGCGAGGCGCCACCAGTACGTGATCTGCTACGCAATACTATACGTCGTATTGGCTCGCACTCACCGGTAGTTCCGATACCCGCCGCTCCTTTGAAGTTGGCGCTTTCGTTTCTCGAAAAACTTGGGGTTCCGTTATTGCATCGCGAGCAATATCAGATCGCAGACATCAATTATGTCGTCGATATCAAACCGACTACTGCAGCACTAGGTTGGCGACCGCAGAAGAATGATGAGGACATGTTGGTTGCCGCGTACGAGCGCTATCGCGCTAGCTAATACTGAAGCAACGTCGTACCATGACCAAGATACTGTACTTTCCACCGATCCATCTCCATCTGTATTCCAGCATATGTAATTTCGTTTTTTCTGATGCGAATATTTGGGGCTTCTAAAATGATTTCAGGCAAATCGATCACATCAGTAATGCAGCTCTTAACATGGTCGCACGGAGATACCGACAAGAGAAAGTTCGCTGGGCTCAAATCCGTAGCAGCACTCCTGTCGCTACTACTCTTAATCTCCGCGTATGCCAACCTCCCAGATCTTCATGTTTTTGGCCACGATGAAGTCCATTACAACATCTATTTCAAGCTAAAACTCCTACAAGACGGACGGTGGCTCAACTACCTAATTCTTGGCTATCTACGCGGAATCGACATTTTTGCCTGGTTCATCATTTATATCGCTTCAAATTGGTTGCTGGCATATCGGTTATCTCGTCAGGCGAGTATCCCAGTCGCGATATCGTTCATCGCCGCTTCTGTCGCCGCCATATCCCCGCCAGTTGTTGAGCAGGGCATGTGGCCAGCAACTGCATTTCCTGCGGTACTTATTCTGATTGTTGCTGAGATATTGGTGCGCAGAGGTGTGCGGCCTTGGGTCATATACCTTTTTCTTGGCATATCCCTGTTCGGGACTATGCAGAATTACTACTTCCTAACCCCCTTGTTATTCATTGATACGTTCATGTCTGAGGAAAAGTCACAGCGCTATGTCTGGGGTACCCTTCTGCGTCACGTGATCTGGTGGGTGCTGGGCGCAGTGATTGGCGCGCTAGTCATGTCAACGATGCTGCTTATATTTGTTGGGCATTTCGGGCCATTGGTGGATGACTGGCGAGCACCTCATCCAGTCAAAAATGTGGCTACACTCGTCCACAATATCGGCTACTCCATCCACTCACTTGGCCATAGCTTGATCCAGATCTATCAGGCATCTGAACTTAACGGAGCGTTATTACTGGCCGCTCTAGCCATACTATTGACTCTTTCTATTCGCAAATCCAAGAACTTGGCTCCAGCTTTGCTATTACTAACCTTGGTTGCAGTCTCTTTCTACGCCTTCTCCATTCCTCTGGCGCCGATCATTCTTATGCGTAGCCTGATCGCGTTGATGGTTGCCTTGATATTATTCATCGGCCTTCTGGCTCGTACCAATATCGCCACGCGAGCCACGGGGACTGTGATACTACTGCTTGCGGGGTTTGGATTTCAATTTGCGAGTCGTTCATTTCTGCAAAAACAAGTAGAGCAGACGTCTTTTCTTTACGACAAGATTCATCAACTGCTTCCAGCTCCGGCCAGTAGCTACGCATCGGTATCTCTCTTCGGCACCATGCCTGATGGTGAAGGGTCATCCTCAGCGTTCAACAACGCATACCAGATGAATTCAGTCGTCAAGGCGATTGGCTTCAGCTCATATCACGACTGTCGCGAACCACAGAGCTCTGAGTGCTCGCTACCAGCGTCGGCGCAAGTTAAAAACGCCGTCGCCCTCGAGTCCGGCCGACTTAGCCTCTACCTCTACGGGGACAAGCGTGCAGCCATTGTGTACAGAGATAATTGAACAGCGAGCAAGTCGTGTTCTGAACAATGCAAGCATCTTGGCTTCACTACCCTATCTCCAAGACATCGCCCAAACCCAATGCACCGAAGAGCCGGGTAGATACAGCACGCCTTTCATATGCCAATGAAAGAAGGCGCAATTCTTTGGAAGAGCATTCATTCCAAAGCGCATCGTCTGTCATGAGCCTGATAATCGCGCAGGCAAAGTCTTGCGCGGTATCGGACGGCTGGAGCACCACCGAGGCCCAGCCAAGGCCCTGAATACCGACCGAGGTGGTTACGCAAGGCACGCCTTTGCCCATCGCTTCGATGACCTTGCCTTTGACACCTGCACCGTATCGCAAGGGCACCAGCGCGATGCGCACCTTGGCGTAAAGCTCGTCCAGTGCTGTGTCGTTGATCCGTCCAAGGACGACGACGCAGGAATCATCGGCAGGCGGCTGGTAGTGACTCATACCGGACCCCACGATGTACACCATATCCTGGCAGCCACGCCTGCGAACTTCAGGCAGGATCTCGCGGAAGAACCAATTCAGGCCATCCGTATTGGGAGGGTGGTCGTAACTCCCAACGAAAAGCATTCCGCCGCGCGCACTTGCCGGCGCAATCACTTCCGGTGCTTCTGGGGCATCCCACAGCGGCAGCATGACTGCACCTGACTCGAGTCCTAGACCGGCCCGGAACGCGTTGACGATGTCCACTTCCTCGTTGGATGGATAAAAGATCGTATCCATTGTGCGCCATAGGCGGCGCTCGATTCGAGCGATCTCCCGATGCTCCCCGGCAAGTCCAACGCAAGCCGCGAACTCCTTCATGCCTGCAAGACGGACATGATGGATATCGTGACCGTAGTATGCGCACACCCCGTTGACATGCTTTCGGGCCGCCCCTGCATACATCGCGGCGACCATGGGGCGGCTGAGTATGACGGCGTCAAATGATTCCTCAGCAGTCAACGAGCCAAGCCAAGGAGCAAGATCACACCCATCGTTCCTTGCGGCTGTGTGGATCCCCGCGGATTGCAGCACCCCCCTCCCCTCGGCGGAAGGTGAAGAAGAAGCGGACCAGAATGTGACTTTCGCTTTGTCACCCAGCAGATCGGTCAGGTGGAAAATGGCCTTGGAACCGGCATCGCGCTCCAGCTCTGGAAAGTCATGATCCACCACCAGAACTCGAGGCTGACCGCGCTGGTTCGGAGTCCTCATGATCATTCGGCTCCGACCGGCGGGTAAATTCGTAGGCCACACGATTCTTCGCGTCAATAGTGCATAGAGCTTTGGAGCGTAGGCCAACAGCCAGCGCGACAAACGGATTTTAAACGCCGTGAGATTCACTCTCGGTGGCTCCCGACCATCGCGAACCCGTGCCCATTCCACATGGAGGCATGATGCCAGACCATCATGCCTCGCCTGAAAGACCAAATCGCGCAAGCCCGCGATGGCAAGCCAGGCACCACCAAATACCGAAGCGCGTGGTCACGATCAAGCCTATTTCATCCTGTTCGGGTGTAACTCATCAATACGCTGAAGCATCAATATCGCAGGAGACGAGGCCCCAACTACGTCAAGGCGAGTAATCGACAAAAAAGCCCGGATACGCCCCCCACTTCTTGCGGAAGTATTCAGCATTCCTGTTAAACAACTTCCTGTAGCGCTCGCTGCCTTCACTTGCACCCGTGGTCTGGTGCGGTTGATGGCGAATGCCTGCCAAGTCGCGGAAGGCTACCGCATAGCCAGCCTCCTTTACCTGGAAGCAGATATCCGTGTCCTCGAAGCAGGTCGGATCATAGAAAGTGTCGAAACCTTCAATACTATCGAATAATTCGCGTTTGATGAACATCCCACTGGTGCCCAAAAATCCGATATCGTCACGATAGCCACGCAACAGCGCATTAGCGTTCATGCCGCGATTGGGTACATAGTCGGAGATGGCTCCACCGAGGTCATTGCGACGTGCATCGAACCACCCGGCATTCCAGCCGATAGTGCCGACACCCTGGTTATTCTCGAGAACGTGGATCGCCTCAGCGAAACAGGTGGGAGAGGTTAGCCACTGGTCGGAGTCGAAGAATGCGATATATTCGCCGGTCGAATTCTTGACGCCAAGATTGCGCCCTGACGAACAGCCGTTTTCGACATTGCGAACCAACTTGACTTTTGGATGGTCGGCATAGAGCCGCTCGACGAGTTCTGCCCCACCATCGGATGACAGGTTGTCGACCACTACGATCTCGTGAATCCACGCGCCGCAATGGGCCAAAAGGGTGGAAACGCAACGCTCGATGATCTTTTGATTGTTGTGGATAAGCACCACCACGCTGACCGAACGAGGAAAGCCTGCCTGCATCAGTTGCTCGACCCGGCCAAGCCATGTATTGGCGGAGACGAAACCGTAGTCCTCCACTGAAGTCACCGAATCAATCATCTCGCTCAAGGGGCGTTCGCCCAACAAATGGAAGTTCTTCGAACTCTCTAAACTCAGAGGGGTATCACTAATGACAGGGCGCTCCATGATCAGCGCAGAACGAATCGACTCGCGAATTTCCACCGTGACGGTCCTGGCACTCATGATGACCACGACCACGTCTGCAGCCGCCAAGAGCGACGCTCGCATGGATGGATGCCACTCGGTTGTGCGAATGCGGCTATCGCCATGTTCCACCTGCCCAACCACGTGGATCTGGTCGTGTGGATGGGCAGACGACAGCTCCGCCAGCTGGTCCCGCACAGAGGGGGCAGCCGCAAATACCAGGATGTTCCGGCGCCGCTTCCTGAAGTTGCCTGGATAGGAATAATTCTTGTACGAATCGAATTCTTCGTTGTCCGCGGCGTCAGGCAGGCTACCGACATTCACACCGGGCAAGCGGGGATCCGCCTCGCCATCATGCGAGACCGCCCTCGAAACAGCCGAAACCAAGTTCGCCCGTGCATCGTCCGCAAGCAGGCTAACCTCTATCGATGAAAGATCGAGGATGACATCGGCTCCGCGTGCCTTCGCTTCCGCCGCAAGCTTTACGCTGGAGGACGAAAGATCAGCCAGCAAAACACGGGTATCAAGGCGCACCTCATCCAGTAGGGCCGCTTCATCCACCCTAAAAAGACCCAGATCGGACATGACGAGATCATGTTCGGCACTTGATGCATCGCTGTACCAACGGACAAAAAAACCTGCACGCACCGCTGCCTTGACCAGTGATGCCGAACGCGTTGGCCATCCATGAGCGGTGAGTGCATTGCATATAACGAGGAGACGTTCGTCCCTAACTGGCCGGGGCACAATGGCATTAGGCCCTTGACAGTCAATTACGGGGTTCCCTTGACTAGTATCTGAGTCATCTGCTGAAAAGCGATGCACAGTCTGCCGCAACGCTACGCGCAAGCCGTACCGGCGCCACAAGAGGAGAAACTTGAATGGCATCTTCATCAGGCGAACCAAATGCCGGTACGCTCCAGCAGCCAATTGGCGAACATGCAACCAACTATCCTGAGCTTGGCGCAGTTCACCGTTCATCTGGCTCATCCGATCTTCGAGATCGTTGACTCGCGCGATCAGCTGGGCGATGTAGATTTCCTTGTCGGTAATATAGGCATCTTTTTGCTCAACCTCATCATGAATCTCTTGCCATTCCAACTGCAATACACGAAGCCGTTCATTTAATTCAGCGACACTCAGATCTCTGTTCTGTACTTCGCCCCCCAACAACATCAGACTCTCCTGCAGCGCCTCTCTGCGCTTCGTTTCCATTTCAAGCAACGACTGGGATACAGCCAGTTGCGCCCCTAGGTCTGCTGCCCTCTGCTCCAACTCATCGAATTGCTCAGCCAGATGTATCGATTTTTGATCTGATTGTTCACGCGAACTCTGCAATGTTGTCAACTCGGCGCGAAGCACTTCGAGCTTTGCATTCTGCTCGCTTAGCATTTGGTCCCGAAATAGCAGCAGTTCGTGCGCAGCACGGCTTCGCTCTTTCGTTTCCCGTAGATCGGCAATGACCTGTTGCAGCCACGCGCCTAGCCAGTCGAATTGCCCGCCCACCCAATGCTTCTTGCCGATGACGTGAAGCGGTATGTGGTCGAGCAAGACCAGATGAGTATGGGCACTTTCCTCCAACTGAGCGATCCGGGTGTCATCCAATACCCATGGAGAGCCCGATTTGCCCAGCAAAACTCGGAGGCTATCGACATAGCGCTCCTCCAAATCACCTAATCGCAAACGCTGGCTCTTGGGCAAACCCGCCATGGTGTGAGCCTGCACCATCTTGTCGTCATACTCCAAGCCAACTACCGGCCTCTTCGCCAGAAGACCAAGGATGCTCGCATGTAGGCGCATGGAGAAGATCGCATCCGCTGAGGCCAGCATGTTCCATGCCTCCCTGGGAGTCCGCGGAAGAAGTAGCTCACCCCTGATATGATCTGGTAGATCCTTTCGGATATCGTCAAGTAAGTGCAAGTCAGATGTTGCTCCGCTGTCGCGAATATTTGCCTGAAAAGCGACCCACTCGATCCGCCACTCGTCGTCGACGATTTTGTTGATAGCCTCCAACAATTTGTCACACCAATCGTCACTTTTGGCGGACCACTCGCGAATGACGATGACTAGCGTCTTCTTGTTACGCTGCGCCCTCGAGGGCACGCCAGCATGACCGATACAGCACTCCTTGTAGAGCCAGCCCGGGTCTGCACCAATCGCAACCGGGCGATCGACGCCGATGTCCCTCAATAAGTCGAGCGATTTGTTATCCCTGACGGACACCTCCGCTGCGCCGTTGAAGATATCCCGAACGAGGTCTCGTGCATCTGGCCCTGTCAGGGGACCAACGCCATGCCCCCAGATCACTACAGGCACACCAAACTGGCGCGCCATGAGTACCGGGCGCGCATACGCGGAAATGTCGTTGATGATCGGGTCGTAGATCGGATGTAGTTGAAAGGGATGGTGATCCTGGAAGATCCCTCCCCCTCCCATGATCAGCACATCCGCCCACAACAAGGTGCGGGCTAATTCGCCCAGGTTGTGAAAATCCACGCTATCTACACCGTGCATCTCGCGCGTGAGCGCGGGATCAACGCTGGCAACGGTAAGGGTTCCACCCTTGGACTCGATAGTTGTCTTCAGAACTTCAAGCAGCACTTCGTCGCCGACATTTGGCGCACCGTACCAACCGATCACAAGAACATTCAAGCTCTGAAATGACTCAACATGCTTCATGGAGCTGATCCTAGGAAGAAATGAAGAGTGGTTGCGGAGCTAACCAACCATGGCCCGAGTGTGGCTGCGGTAGGACATCGATGTGTCCGGCATAAGGTACGCGCGAATGTCGATGATACTCGCCGCTATCGATGTCACCTACGCCAACGGCGATGACATAGCGGTTGCCGGTGAAATTGAGCGTGAGATCCCAGCGGAATTCATGCAGCCCCGGCTTTGTGCCTGGAACGTCAATCTGCATGTTCTGCGTTGTCCCCGCCCACAACGCGATGTCATCGACGCTCTTGATTTGCACGCCATAGCACGGTGTTTCGATCGCGCGATGCACACGCAACTTCACCTTGATGACCAGGCGCTCGCCAAAGGTAAACGTCGTGCGGCTCTTCCCCGTGTCATCGCACATCTCAATCGCAAGGATCTCGCTTGCAGGCCCGACGTCATCTTGGCTTGGCGTATCCACAATCACCGCCACCTCGGCATTCTCCACGACAGCCACGGCCTGCGCGGCCTCGATTTCATCGGCATAAATGACCGCCCCCCCCTCTTCGTCGACCAAGTCATCGGCATAGCGCTTGACTACGTCGCGGCAAGCACCATCGAGCACCATCTGGCCATGTCGCAGGTAGATACCGCGATCACAATACTCGAGCAGGGTATTGGTCGAATGGGTCACCAGTATGATGCTGACTCCTTCAGCCTGCATCTTCCGAATTCGGGTCAGGCATTTGGTCTGGAACGCCGTATCGCCCACTGCCAACGCCTCGTCCACCACAAGGATATCAGGCGAAACATGGATGGCCACGGAAAAAGCCAACCTCACGTACATACCCGACGAATAGGTCTTCACTGGTTGATCGATGTACTCGCCGATATCCGCAAACTTCTCGATAACGGGCATCAGGGCCGACATTTCCGCAGCCCCAAGGCCAATGATCGCACCGGCCAGATATACGTTATCGCGCCCGGTGAATTCCGGATTGAAGCCAGCGCCCAGTTCGAGTAATGCCGATACTCGCCCGTTGACCTCCACCGAACCTTCAGTGGGTCGGAGCGTGCCCACGATGATCTGCAATAAAGTCGACTTGCCGCTGCCATTGCGGCCAATGATACCCACCGTTTCACCCGGTGAGATATTGAAACTTACATTCTGCAGTGCATGGAACAGCCGCGGAGGTCGCGGATTTATCTTGAACAGTCGGCGTAACTGATTGGCCAAGGGACGCAAAAGACGATCCGCAGGCTTGGAATAGATGTGGAATGTCTTTCCGATCGAACGCACGGACACCACCGATTTCCCGTCGAGCATGCGTCCTGTTGTAGCCACTTCTAGCTTAGTCATCAAAGTACGCCCGCATGTTCATAAGCCTTGCGCTTGGCTCCCAAGCTTGCTTCCAAGGAATATTCCATAGCCATCAGTTGCAAACCCGCCTGGGCCAGCGCATTCATGCGTTCAGGCTCGCGGGACGCCCGCACCAGCGCACTGGCAAATTCGGCTGCGTCGTCTTCTACTAGGATATTGCGGCCATCTTCCGCTCCGATGCCCTCGCAGCCTTTGTTCGTGCTAAGCACAGGTACGCCCGCGGACATCGCCTCGATGATCTTAACGCGAATACCGCCCCCGGAAAGGAGCGGCACCATGAGAAGGTGTGCTTGGTCCAGCATGGCGTCAATATCCTCGACGAAGCCATGGACAAAAACGCTCACACCATCATGTAATGCCCGAAGATCCTCGGGGGGGTGGCTGCCGCAAAAATGCAACACGATATGGTTTTCCTTCAGCTCATTGCGGATGAGCGGAAAGACTTCCTTGACAAACCACGATACACCTTCGGCATTGGGATACCACCCAAAACCACCCATCCACAACACATTGAACACTCCAGCCGGCTTATCCTCATAACGCAGCCCCTTACTCGGGAAGGACAAAGGCATCAACAGTTTAGGCTCGTCTGCGGTCACTCGTGCCATATCCCTTCTGGAGATGAAGGTCATCGCTGCAAACTTGAAACTATTCTGAATTTCGACAGCGTGGGCCGAGTGCCGGCTACGCTGTGCCACCCACTCCATGAAGCGTAGCTTCCACCCCGATAAACCCACTGGCATCCAGAATGGGAAAATATCGGATTCAATGTTGTGACCGACGAGTACCGCAGGTATCGCCGGAAGAAATTTCTTAAAAAAGGCAAGATGCGCCGAATTGATCTCGAGAGTATCGATGCCATACTTGCGCACCAACCTGCGGGCTGCAGCCACCGCTGACGTGCTGTAATAACTCGCATCGATGAAGGGTATTCCCCTGAGAGCTTGCCAGACCAAAAACAGCGCACGCTTCAACCGCGGCATCTGAAACGGCATGAGGGGGCGCCGCTCCGTATGGACGCTCTTGAAGATCCTGGCGTACGCATCACGATGCCTGTCGATCTTGCAAACGTCTTCTGGGCCACCCACATAGCAAAACAGATGGAAGTCGATCTGTTCTGCAAACGGGAGAAGCGCATTCACAGCATAGATATCGCCACCCGCAACCGCGGGTAGCGGTGGCGCCAGCATGAACACCAGAACTTGCTTCTTTTTTTTGTACTGAAAGGTCATTTTGATTCAGGTGGAAGTTTCATCAAAAATATCCGTATCGAAATACGGCGAAAATTTGGTCTTGTACCCAATCTCGTGATTCCGTTCACCGATTTTCTTCGCTGGCACACCACCGACGACCTCGTAGGGACCTACGTCGCGTGTAACGACTGCGCCCGCCGCAACAACAGCGCCCTCACCGACGGTGACCCCCGGAAGCAATACAGCGCGGGCGCCAATCCATGCGTGGTCACAGATCGTCACAATGCCGCCCATGGCCGGGAATGCAGGGTCGTTGTGATCGTGATGCAGGCTCAGGATGCAGGTCTGGAAGGACACATTCACGTTGTTGCCAATGACGACACCGACGCGTCCATCCAGGTAAACCTCCCGGTTGATCACGCAATTATCACCAATCTGCACGTTGGCACGTGTTGGGTATCCGGTGATGAACACGCGCATGCTGATGTGCGTGTCCTTGCCTATGGAAACACGCATGAATCGCGTGAGGTAGAAGTTCCTTACGTGTTCGCTCGGAAAACGAGCAAAGAAATTGTTTCCAAGGTAGTACTTCCACCCCATAAAGAGGTAGAAAAAACTTCTCCTCATTAACCAATGCTTTAAAGCCTCCACACCACCTCCCATGGCAGTTACAGAACATCAGCAAAACCGCGTCTAGTGAGTCGGAACCAGGTATAGCCGGCGATGCAGACTATCGCGGCAATACCAACTTGCACAGCAACGGCACCCCAATCCAGTGATTGCCCAAAGATAAGAACGGCACGAGCCTGCTCAATAATCGTTGTCAATGGATTGGCCAGAAAGATGCCACGAAATGACTCAGGGATTTTGGTAACAGAAAAAAACACCGGCGACATGAACATGAGCACCTGTGTAATCACACCAACGATCTGGTTGAGATCACGTAAGAACACTCCAACCGACGCAAGGAACCACCCGATGCCCAGCCCATACAAGACCAGCGGCACCATGACGGGAAAGATGAGAAGTGACGTCGAGACTATGCCGTGCCCTGTCACCAAGAGCGCCAGCAGCAACACGACCATGCTTATCAGCCAATGAAACAAGGCGGAGCCACAGGATACCGCCGGCAGTACCGCAATCGGAAAAACCACCTTTTTCACGTAATTCACATTGCCTGTGACCAGTCCCGGCGCACGATTGATGCACTCAGCAATAAAGCTGTACATGATCAAACCAACGAAAAGAAGCATGGCGAAATCTGTCTGACTCTCCCCATTGCTTCCCCATCTGACCTTGAGGATCATCGAGAAGAAAACCGTGTATACGACAAGCATAAGCAACGGATTAACGAAGGACCAAAAAATCCCCAACATTGATCCCTTGTAACGACCAGTGATCTCACGCTTGGTCAGCTGATAGGTCAGTTCGAAATAATTCGCTGTCGTGCTCATTCACCCAAGACCCTATCCATCAGACGTTGATACAACTCAACCCAGCGCGTTCGTCAGATCCACGATCAGGTCATCAACCATTTCTACTCCAACACTCAAACGCACCAGCCCATCGCTGATGCCCAACCGCTTGCGGTTCGCCGGCGGCACCGATGCATGCGTCATGATCGCCGGATGCTCGATCAGGCTTTCCACGCCGCCGAGCGACTCGGCCAGCGCGAACAGCTCGCAGCGTTCGAGCATGCGGCGCGCCTTCTTCAGGCCGCCCTTCACCTCGATGGTGACGATGCCGCCGAAGCCGTGCATCTGGCGCTTGGCCAGCGCGTGCTGCGGGTGGCTCTTGAGGCCGGGGTAGATCACGCGCTCGATGGCGGGATGCTTTTCCAGCCAGCCCGCGAGCTCCAGCGCGCTGGCGCAGTGCTGGCGCATGCGCAGGTGCAGGGTCTTCAGGCCGCGCATGGCGAGGAAGGCGTCGAACGGGCCGGCCACGGCGCCCACCGAGTTCTGCAGGAAGGCCATGCGTTCGGCCAGCTCCTTGTTGCCCGCCACCACGATGCCGCCGACCATGTCGGAGTGGCCGTTGATGTACTTGGTGGCCGAGTGCACCACGAGGTCGGCGCCGAATTCCAGTGGCCGCTGCACCATCGGCGAGCAGAAGGTGTTGTCCACGGCGAGAATCAGGCCGTGCTTCCTCGCGAACTCGGCAACCTTGGCCAGGTCGACCAGCTTCAGCATCGGATTGGTGGGTGTCTCGGCCCAGATCATCCGGGTGTTCGGCTTCAGCGCCGCCTTCAGTGCCGCCATGTCATTCAGGTCGATGAAGCTGAAATCCAGCCCCGCGCTGCGCCGGCGCACCCGCTCGAACAAGCGATAGCTGCCGCCATAGAGGTCGTCCATAGCGATCACGTGGCTGCCGGAATCCAGCAGATCCAGCACCGTCGCCGCGCCCGCCAGGCCGGAGCCGAACGCGAATCCGGCCACGCCACCTTCCAGATCCGCCAAGCAACGCTCGTAGGCCATGCGCGTAGGATTTTGCGTGCGCGAATACTCGTAGCCCTTGTGCTTGCCGGGGCTTTCCTGCACGTAGGTGGAGGTGGCGTAGATCGGCGTCATGATCGCGCCGGTCGAGGGGTCGGGGTGCTGGCCGGCATGGATCGCGCGGGTGCCGAGTCCATGGCGGGTGGCGGGCGTCTTCTTGGGCATGACGGGCAACCGTACTGGGCGGCGCGGCCGGGGAGCGGCTGCCGCGTGAAGGGATCGGACATTGTACCCGTGCCCCCGTCGTTTGCCTTAACCATCCCCGGCAACGGAACGTGACCGGCGTATCGGCCGCGTATTCGAGCGGCCATGAGGCCATGCGAGAATGAGCCTTTGTCGTCTCAGGATTGCTTGCCTTATGGACACCCTCCTCGTCACCGGCGGCGCCGGCTTCATCGGCGCGAACTTCGTGCTGCAGGCGGTGGCCGACGGCCTCGCCGTGGTGAACCTCGACAAGCTCACCTACGCCGGCAACCTCGACACGCTGGCCTCGCTGCAGGGCCATCCCCGCCACATCTTCGTGCAGGGCGACATCGGCGACCGCGCCTTGGTGGCGAAGCTGCTGGCCGAGCACCGGCCCACGGCCGTCGTGAACTTTGCCGCCGAGTCGCACGTGGACCGCTCCATCGACGGCCCGGCCGAATTCGTGCAGACCAACGTGGTGGGCACGCTGGGCCTGCTCGAATGCGCCCGCGACTACTGGCGCGGTCTGGAAGGCAAGGCGCGCGAGGGCTTCCGCTTCCTGCACGTATCCACCGACGAGGTGTACGGCTCGCTGGGCGAAACCGGCATGTTCACGGAAGAAACGCCGTACGCGCCGAACTCGCCCTACTCCGCGTCGAAGGCCGCCTCCGACCACTTGGTGCGCGCGTTCCACCACACCTACGGGCTGCCGGTGCTGACCACCAATTGCTCGAACAACTACGGGCCGTTCCAGTTCCCCGAAAAGCTCATCCCGCTGGTGACCGCCAAGGCGCTGGCCGGTGAACCGCTGCCGGTGTACGGCGACGGCCTCAACATCCGCGACTGGCTGTTCGTGGGCGACCATTGCAGCGCGATCCGCCGCGTGCTCGAAGCCGGCCGCGTGGGCGAAACCTATAACGTAGGCGGCAACGCCGAGCGCACCAACATTACCGTGGTGAAGACGATCTGCGCGCTGCTGGACGAGCGTCGTCCGCTGGCCGATGGTCGCCAGCGCGAGTCGCTGATCACCTACGTGAAGGACCGCCCCGGCCACGACCGCCGCTACGCGATCGACTCCAGCAAGCTGCAGCGCGAGCTGGGCTGGAAGCCCTCGCAAACCTTCGAGAGCGGCATCGCCGCCACGGTGGACTGGTACCTCGCGAACCAGCCGTGGGTGCAGCGCGTGCTGGACGGCAGCTACCGCATGGAGAGGCTGGGCGCATGAGCACGCAACGCAAGGGCATCATCCTCGCCGGCGGCTCCGGCACGCGGCTGCACCCGATCACCCGCGCGGTGAGCAAGCAGCTGCTGCCGGTGTACGACAAACCGATGATCTACTACCCGCTGGCCACGCTGATGCTGGCCGGCATCCGCGAGGTGCTGATCATCAACACGCCGTACGAGCAGGCGATGTTCCAGCGCCTGCTGGGCGACGGCGCGCAGTGGGGCCTGGACATCCGCTACGCGGTGCAGCCTTCGCCCGACGGCCTCGCGCAGGCCTTCACCATCGGCCGCGACTTCGTCGCCGGCAAGCCGAGCTGCCTCGTGTTGGGCGACAACATCTTCTACGGCCACGGCTTCACCGAACGATTGAAGCGCGCCGCCGCGCGCGAACGTGGTGCCACCGTGTTCGGCTACTGGGTGCGGGACCCGGAGCGCTACGGCGTGGCCGAATTCGACGCCAGCGGCAAGGTGGTCGGGCTGGAAGAAAAACCTGCGCAGCCGAAGTCGCACTATGCCGTCACCGGCTTGTACTTCTACGACGCCCGCGTCTGCGACTACGCCGCCGCGCTCAAGCCTTCGCCACGCGGCGAGCTGGAGATCACCGATCTCAACCGCTGCTACCTCGACGACGGCTCGCTGCAGTTGGAGCAGCTCGGCCGCGGCTTCGCCTGGCTGGACACCGGCACGCACGAGTCGCTGATGGAAGCGGGCAACTACATCGAGACGATCGAGAACCGCCAGGGCCTCAAGGTCTGCTGCCCCGAGGAGATCGCCTACTTGAACGGCTGGATCGACGCCGAGCAGTTGCTGGCGCTGGCCGCCCCGCTGGCCAAGACCGGCTACGGCCAGTACCTGCAGCAGCTGACGCGACAGGGGCTGGCACGATGAAGGTGATCGAAACACGCCTGCCTGGCGCCCTGGTGATCGAACCCCAGGTGTTCGGCGATGCCCGCGGCTTTTTCTACGAGAGCTACAACGAGGCGAAGTACCGCGAGGCCGGCATCGACCACCACTTCGTGCAGTCCAACGTGTCGCGCTCCGCGCGTGGCGTGCTGCGCGGCTTGCACTACCAGTGGCCGAACCCGCAGGGCAAGCTGGTCAGCGTGCTGGAGGGCGAGGTGTACGACGTGGCGGTGGACATCCGCCGCGGCTCGCCCACCTTCGGCCAGTGGACCGGGACGATGCTCACCGCGGAGAACCACCGCCACTTCTGGATACCGGAAGGCTTCGCGCACGGCTTCTGCGTGGTCTCCGCATTCGCCACCTTCGCCTACCAGTGCACCGCACTGTACGACCCCAAGGCCGACGCCGGTATCCGCTGGAACGACGCGGCCATTGGCATCGACTGGCCGGTGAGCGAGCCGCTGCTCTCGGACAAGGATGGCAAGACGCCGTTGCTGGCCGATGTGCCGGCCGAGCGCTTGCCCACGTACGTCGCATGAAGATCTTGTTGCTCGGCGCCAACGGCCAGCTCGGTCGCGGCTTCATCGAAGACGGAGGCATCGCCGCACGCGGCGCGTTGGTCACTGCCAGCCGCGACGGCCAACGCTTCGATGGCGCGACCATCGAAGCTGCCGACCTCGCCGCGCCGGAAAGCCTGCCCATCCTGCTCGACCACCTGCGCCCCGACGTCATCGTCAACGCCGCCGCCTACACCGCGGTGGATCGCGCCGAGCAGGAAGAGGTGCTGGCCACCCGCGTCAACGGCGAGGCGGTGGGCGTGCTGGGCCGCTGGGCTGCTTCGAACGGCGCGCTGGTGATCCACTACTCCACCGACTACGTGTTCGACGGCGCGGCCCGCACGCCATATGCGGTCGATGCGGCCACCGCGCCGCTGGGCGCCTACGGGCGCAGCAAGCTGGCCGGCGAGCAGGCGTTGCGCGACAGCGGCGCGGCACATTTCATCTTCCGCACCGCCTGGGTGTATGCGCCGCATGGCCAGAACTTCCTGCGCACCATGCTGCGCGTGGGCGCCGAGCGCGACGGGCTGCGCGTGGTCGCCGACCAGATCGGCGCGCCTACCTCGACCGCGCTGATCGTGGCCGGCACGCTGGCCGCGCTCGATGCGTGGCAGGTCGCCGATGCCGCGCATCGTCGCGCGCTCGAAGGCACGCACCATCTGGTCGCCAGCGGGCACACCAGCTGGCACGGTTTCGCCGCGGCGATCTTCGCCGGCGCCGTCGAACGCGGGCTGCTTGCGCGCGCACCGCACGTGGCGGCGATCACCACCGCCGACTACCCCACGCCGGCCAAGCGTCCGGCCTGGTCGGTGCTGGACAACAGCGGCTTCGCGCAGTGCTTCGGCTATGCTTTGCCCGATTGGCAAACCGGCTTGCACGGTGTGCTGGATGCGCTGGCGCACCAGCACGCCTGACACCGCCGGTAGGAGCGCACCTTGTGCGCGAACGCTTTCCGTCATGTGGCGAAGAGCATTCGCGCACAGAGCCTGCCCCGGACTTGATCCGGGGGTGCGCTCCTACGGCAAGCCGCGAGCCGCAGGCAGAATAAGGAAGCTCCACCATGCTCATCCCCCTGATCCTCAGCGGCGGCAGCGGCACCCGGCTGTGGCCCGTCTCGCGCCGGAACCTGCCCAAGCAGTTCCTCTCGCTGGCCGGCCACGGCACGCTGTTCCAGCAGACCGTGGCGCGCACGCGCGCGCTGCCCGAGGTGGCGGCGCCGATCGTGGTGGCCAGCGAAGATCACCGCTTCCTCGCCGCCGAGCAGTTGCTCGAAGCCGGCGTCGAAGGCGCAGCCATCGTGCTGGAACCGCTGGCGCGCAACACCGCGCCGGCGATCGCGCTGGGCGCGCTGGCGGCGTTGCAGCGCGATCCCGATGCGCTGCTGCTGGTGCTGCCGGCGGATCACCTGATCGCCGACACCCGCGCGTTTTCCGCCGCGGTGGCGCAGGCGCTGCCGCTGGCGAAGCAGGGCTGGCTGGCCACCTTCGGCATCCGCCCGGACCGTGCCGAGACCGGCTTCGGCTACATCCGCCGCGGCGAGGCGCTGGGCGACGGCGCGTTCCGCGTGGAGCGCTTCGTGGAGAAGCCCGACCTCGCCACCGCCGAGGGTTATCTCGCCGACGGCGGCTACGACTGGAACTCGGGCATGTTCCTGTTCCGCGCCGACCGCTATCTGGAAGAACTGGGCACGCATGCGCCGGCGATGCTGGCCGCCGTGCGCGCCGCGCACGCCGCCGCGCATGCCGACCTCGATTTCGTGCGCGTGGACAAGGAGGCCTTCGCCAAGGTGCCGGAGGATTCCATCGACTACGCGGTGATGGAAAAAACCACGCGCGCCGCGGTGGTGCCGGTGAGCTGCGGCTGGAGCGACATCGGCTCGTGGTCGGCGCTGTGGCTGGCCGGCGAGCGCGATGCCGACGGCAACCTGCGCGAAGGCGACACGCTCGCGGTGAACACGAAGAACTCGCTGCTGCGCTCGCACGACCGCCATCTCGTCGCCGCCGTGGGCGTGGAGAACCTCGTCGTGGTCACCACGCCCGACGCCACCCTCGTCGCGCACCGCGATGCGGCGCAGGACGTGAAGAAGATCGTCGACCAGCTCAAGGCCGCTGGCCGCAGCGAGCATTCCTTCCACCGTGTGGTGCATCGCCCCTGGGGCAGCTACGACTCGCTGGAGGCGGGCGAGCGCTTCCAGGTGAAGCGCATCGTGGTGAAGCCCGGCGCCAGCCTCAGCCTGCAGAAGCACCACCATCGCGCCGAGCACTGGATCGTGGTCTCCGGCACCGCCGAGGTCACCTGCGACGAGCAGGTGTTCCTGCTTGCCGAGAACCAGAGCACCTACATCCCGCTGGGCAGCAAGCATCGCCTGCGCAACCCCGGCAAGGTGGCGCTGGAACTGATCGAGGTGCAGTCGGGCAGCTACCTCGGCGAAGACGACATCGTGCGCTACGACGACGTGTACGGGCGGGCGTGAACGCCGTTCTTCGGTAGGAGCGCACCCTGTGCGCGATGGGGCAGGAGTGAGTGAAGAGGAGTGAGAAGTGAGAGAGGTGCGGCGCGCCGCTGCTCATGCTTTCTCTATCTACTCACTCCTCTTCACACACTTCTCGCTTTCGCGCACAGGGTGCGCTCCTACGGTTGATGCGATTTCAGCCGCTGGCGCAACTTGTATTCATCGCGCGCCACGTAGATGCCCGCGCCCAGCACCATCAGCGCCAGCACGTACCAGGTGATCAGGTAGTTGAGGTGGTGGTTGGGGAAGTGGACCACCGTCATGCCGCCGCGCGGCCACGTGGCGCCGCCGGAGGCATCGGCATCCACGAAGTACGGCGCCACGTTCGTGAGCCCGCGCGCCCTGGCGATCGCCGCCACGTCGCGGGTGTACCAGATGTCGGCGGCGGGATCGTTGTGGCGGAACAGGCCGGAGGGTTCGCTGATCCGCAGCAGGCCGGTGACCGTGACCTCGCCCGCGGGCGGTGCCGGGCAATGGCCCTTGAGATCGCACCAGCCGTCCGGCGCGAAGCCGCGGTTCACCAGCACGACGCTGCCGTCGTCGCGGCGCAGCGGGGTGAGGATCCAGTAGCCGCTGCCCGCGTCGGTGGCCGTCCACACCCGCGTCTGGCGATCGCCCAGCCAGCTGCCGCTGAGTTGCACGTGGCGGTATTCGGCGTTCGCCGCGGTGAGGCCGGCCCAGTCCGCCGGGCCCGGCGCCGGCACCGGCGGCGCATGCACGCGCTGGTCGGTGCGCGCGATCAGCGCCGTCTTCCACGCCAGCCGGTGCACCTGCCAGGTGCCCAGCGCCACGAAGCTGACGAACAGCACGAGGCCGAGCAGGGCCAGCAGGCTCAGCGCCAGCGGGCCGCGCACTTCGCGCTCCGGCGTCATTCCACCGTGACCGACTTCGCCAGGTTGCGCGGCTGGTCCACGTCGGTGCCGCGCAGCACGGCCACGTGGTAGGCGAGCAGCTGCAGCGGCACGGTGAACACCGCCGGGGCGATGAAGTCGCCGCCACCGTCGATGCGCAGCAGGTGGCCGCGCGCGGCGTTGCCGTCCATCGGCGCGTCGCTGTCGGCGAACACGATCAGCTCGCCGCCGCGGGCGCGCACTTCCTGCAGGTTGGACTTCAGCTTGTCCAGCAGCGGGCCGTTCGGCGCCACCGCCACCACCGGCATGTCCTCGTCCACCAGCGCCAGCGGGCCGTGCTTGAGCTCGCCCGCGGGGTAGGCCTCGGCGTGGATGTAGGAGATTTCCTTGAGCTTGAGCGAGCCCTCCAGCGCCACCGGGAACTGCGCGCCGCGGCCGAGGAACAGCGCGTGATGGCGCGAAATGAAATGCTCGGCCAGTTCCACGATCTGCGGCTCCAGCGCCAGCGCGCGCTCGATCGCCCGCGGCAGCGCCTGCAGCTGCGCGCACAGCGCCGCGTAGCGCGCGTCGTCCAGCCCGCGCTGCCGCGCCAGCTGCAGCGCCAGCAGCGCCAGCGCGGCGAGCTGGGTGGTGAACGCCTTGGTGGAGGCCACGCCGATCTCGGGGCCGGCGCGGGTCATCAGCTTGAGGTCGGCCTCGCGCACCACCGAGGATTCGGGCACGTTGCAGATCGCCAGCGTGCCGAGGTAGCCGCGGCGCTTGGATTCGCGCATCGCGGCCAGCGTGTCGGCGGTTTCGCCGGACTGCGAGATCGCCACGAACAGCGTGCCTTCGGGCACCACCGCCTCGCGGTAGCGGTATTCGCTGGCCACTTCCACCATCACCGGCAGGCGCGCGTATTCCTCGATCCAGTATTTCGCCACCATGCCGGCGTGGTAGCTGGTGCCGCAGGCGATGATGTGCACGCCGCGCACCTTCGCCAGCAGCTCGTCGCCGCCCACGCCGAAGATGTTCGGCAGCACGCCGTTCGGACCCAGGCGCGACTCCAGCGTGTCGGCCACCGCGCGCGGCTGCTCGAAGATCTCCTTCTGCATGTAGTGGCGGTACTCGCCGCGCTCCACCGCGTCGGCGGACAGCTCGCTCTCGTGCATCGCGCGCTCGACCGGGCGGCCGTCGAGACCGAACACCTGCACGCCGTCGCGTGTGATCTCGACGACGTCGTCCTCGTCGAGGTAGATCATCTTGTTCGTCACCTGGATCAGCGCCTGCGCGTCCGAACCCAGGAAGTGCTCGCCGATGCCCACGCCGACCAAGAGCGGCGCGCCACGGCGGGCGCCGACCACGCGACCGGGTTCGTCGCGGCTGATCACGGCAATCGCGTAGGCGCCTTCCAGCCCGCGCACCACGGCCAGCACCGCCTCACGCAGGGTGAGGCCGGCGGCGAGGCGCTGCTCGACCAGCGCGGCGATCACCTCGGTGTCGGTCTCGGAGGTGAACACGTGGCCCTTGGCCTTGAGTTCCTCGCGCAGGCTGGCGTAGTTCTCGATGATGCCGTTGTGCACGATCGCGACGCGGCCGGCGACGTGCGGATGCGCGTTCGCCTCGTTCGGCACGCCGTGGGTGGCCCAGCGCGTGTGCGCGATGCCGGTGCCGCCGGGGAACGGCGCGGCCAGGTAGTGCGCCTCCATCTCGCGCACCTTGCCCTTGGCGCGCACGCGGTGGATCTCGCCGCCTTCCAGCACGGCCAGGCCGGCCGAGTCGTAGCCGCGGTATTCCAGCGCCTTGAGTCCGGCGATCAGCAGCGGGGCCACATCACGTTGGGCGACGGCGGCGACGATTCCACACATGGGGAAAGCTCCTTGTTGGTTGATGCAAGCCGGCCGGGCCGACGCAGGCAGCGACTGTGCCGCCGCTGCGTTTCAAGCGGCTTTCAACGCGATCGGCACGTTCAGTTCACCTTGCGGCGCAGCCAGTTCAGCAGGTCGATGCGGGTGATCAGGCCCATGAACTGCTCGCCGTCCATCACGATCGCCACGTGGCCGCGCTCGAACACCGGCAGCAGCGACTCGATCGGCGAGCGCAGGTCGAGCTTCTGCAGGTCGGTGATCATCGCCACCGCGACCGGATCGCGGAAGCGCGTCTCGTCGGCGTGCACGTGCAGCAGCACGTCGGACTCGTCGACGATGCCCACCAGCTTGTTGCCGTCCATCACCGGCAGCTGCGACACGTCGTACAGCTTCATGCGCGTGTAGGCGGTGATCAGCAGCTCGTTCGGGCCGATCACCACGGTGTCGCGCTTGGCGAACGGGCGCAGCAGCAGGTCGCGCAGGTCGCCGTGCTGCTCGCGTTCGAGGAAGCCGTTGTCCAGCATCCAGTAGTCATTGTAGAGCTTGGACAGGTACTTGTCGCCGGTGTCGCAGACCAGGGTCACCACGCGCTTCGGCGCGGTCTGCGCGCGGCAGTACTTCAGCGCCGCGGCGAGCAGGGTGCCGGTGGAGGAACCGCCCAGCACGCCTTCCTTTGCCAACAGTTCGCGCGCGGCGAGGAAGCTCTCCTTGTCGGAGATCGCGTAGGCCTGCTTCACGCGCGAGAAGTCGCTGATCGGCGGCAGGAAATCCTCTCCGATGCCTTCCACCAGCCAGCTCGACGACTTGGTGGAGAGCGTGCCCTCGTTGATGTACTGGGCGAGGATGGAGCCGACCGGATCGGCCAGCACGATCTCGGTGTTCGGCGACGCCTTGGCGAAGTACTGCGACAGGCCGGTCATGGTGCCGGAGGAACCGCAACCCACCACCACCGCGTCGACGCGGCCGTCCATCTGTTCGAGGATCTCCGGCCCGGTGCTCTCGATGTGCGCGCGCGGGTTGTCGGGGTTGCCGAACTGGTTGATGAAGTAGGCGCCAGGCGTCTCGCGCGCGATGCGCTCGGCCATGTCCTGGTAGTACTCGGGATGGCCCTTGGCCACGTCGGAGCGGGTGAGCACCACCTCGGCGCCCATCGCCTTCAAATTGAAGATCTTCTCGCGGCTCATCTTGTCCGGCACCACGAGGATCAGCCGGTAGCCCTTCGCCTGCGCCACCAGCGCGAGGCCGAGGCCGGTGTTGCCGGCGGTGCCTTCCACCAGGATCGCACCGGGCTGGATCTTGCCGGCCTTCTCGGCGCCCTCGATCATCGACAGGCCGATGCGGTCCTTGATCGAGCCGCCGGGGTTCGCGCTCTCCAGCTTCAGGAACAGTTCGCACGGCCCGGTGTCGAGGCGCTGCGCGCGCAGCATCGGGGTATGTCCGATCAGTTCGAGAACGCTTTGCTGCACCGTCATGGGGGCTCCGTCGCGTGGCTGGCCGGTGCGCGCCGCGCCACCGGAAGGGCGTTCATGATAACCGGGCGCCGCGCGCAGGCTGCCTCGGAAACGTCGCGGCCCCGGACACCTTCCCGGCAAGGGGGAAGATGACCGAGGCCGTCGTCCTCGCGGGTGGGGCTGGCTCAGCTGGACAGCTGGCGGCGCCCCTCCCACATGCGTTCCAGCCGCGCCTTGGCATGCAGCTTTTCCTTCTTCATGCTGGCAAGCGTGACGTCGTCGAGCGGCAGCACGCCGATCTCGGCGTCATGCACCTTGCTGTCGAGTTCCTTGTGATGCTGGTAGAGCCGGCGGAATTCCGCATCGGCCTTCATCAATGCCTCGACGTCGTCACGCTGCTGGTTTTCGAACATGATTCGACCTCCTCGTGAGTGGGCATGCGGGCGCACGAGCGCGCCCGTCCGCCGATCCGCGCCGTGCGCGCACGCTCTCGCCCGCCCGCACCGGCTGGCCGGTTGGCGGGCGGAACACTGGCGAGGGAATGGTGCATGGTTCGAAACCGACGGGCATGGAGCGGAACGGCTCCACTGGGGTTGACCCTACTCCCCCCGGAAAAGTGCCGCAAGTCTCTGCGCCGACCACCGCGGCGAGTCGTCGCAGCGCCGTGAAACCGGCATTAAAAACTGCCGGAACAGCTTGTTGCGCGCACTCCGAAAACAGCACGGCGCCGTTCTCGCGACGCCGTGCTTCAAGTGAACCAATGACAATTTCTACGGCAGCGGCTTTTGTTGAAGAGTGCAGCCATGGATGGCTGCTCACTTGATTCTCGCAATCAGGGACGATTGCAAAGACCACCCCATGGATGGCTGCTCACTTGATCCTAGCGATCAAGGACGATCGCAAAAATCAAGGCTTTCCATTGTCCTGCTGCATCTGCTCGCGCATCGCCTTGGCGGCCTTGGCGGCCAGGTCGGCTTCGCGCTTGGCGGCGCGGGCCACGCGGCTTTGCGCCTCGGCCAGTTTCCTGGCCTTGGCCGCTTCGGCCTGGGCCTGTTCGGCGGCCTGCGAATAGGCCTGGCCCTGCTCCTGCAGGCGCTGCGCCTCTTCCTGCGCCATCTGGTACTGCAGGCGCTGGCGTTCCAGTTCGCGGCGCGCCGTCTCGGCCTCGCGGCGGGTGTTTTCCAGCTGGATCTGGTCGTGCTCGCGGTCGAGCTGGGCCAGCTTCAGCTGGGCGTCCTGCAGCTGGGCGGAGGCGCGCGCCAGGTCCACCTGCCGCTCGGCCATGTACAGCGCATGCGGCCGTTCCTTCGAGTCGGCCTGCGCCAGCTGGCCGATCGCGTTGCGCGCCAGCGCCTGTTCGGCCTGGGCGTAGTTGCCCAGCACCGGATCGCTGGCGAGCTGGTTGAGGTTGTTGGTCAGCCGGCTGACGTCGATGTCGTCGCGCCGCGCCTGGGCGGTGCCGACGAGGCCCAGCGCCAGCGCGACGGCGGCAAATACGGTAGTGGCGCGCTTCATGGCTGGCCCCCTGCAGGCTGGAAGCCTTGCGTTGCGTTCGAATCCTGGCCGCCGGTCGACGACGGCTGCGCGGGCACGGTCTGGAAGCCCTGCCCCGACGGCGGCGCCGACAGCACCGAGGCCGAAGGAGCCGGCATGTCCTCCAGCGGCGCGGCGGGCGGCAGCGAACCGGCCGGAACGGGCGCCGAACCGGCGCCGGCCGGCAGCGGCAGCGGCTTGGCGAACTCCGCGGCGGCCGCGGCGGCGGCCTGCGCGCCCTGCGCGCGCAGCTCGGCGTTCGCGCTCATCTTGGACTGGATCTTGGCCCGCGCCGCGCCGAGGTTGGCCTTGACCCGCGCCAGCTCCGCGTCGGCCCGCGACTCGGCCGCGAGGTCGGCGGCCAGCGCGTACTTGCGTGCGGCCATCGCGCCCTGCGCCTGCTGCAGCTTGTCCTGCGCGAAGCCCAGGTCCACCGGGTCGTAATCCGCCGCGCCCGCGTCGCGCGCGGCCTGCAGCTGCGACTGCGCCAGGTTCATCGCCTCGTTCGGCGGCGGCACGCTGGCGCAGCCGGCCACGGCCAGCAGGCCGGCCAGCAGGCCAGGCGCGAGCAGCCTGCGGGCAAGCTCGCGCGAGCGCGCCGAACGCGGGATCGGCGAAGGGGAGTTGTGCGCCATCACTCATTCCTGACTAGACTGCTGCGCGTATTGTGGGCGTGCACAATCGTCCAATGCAACGCGTCGGAAACAGGGGATTTGGTGTGGATATCGGTTACTTCCTCAAGCTGATGGTCGACAAGGGCGCCTCGGACATGTTCCTGTCCACCGGCGCCCCGGTGAACATCAAGGTCGAGGGCAAGCTCTACCCGCTGGGCAATACCGGGCTGCCCGGCGGCATGGTGAAGAAGATCGCCTACTCGCTGATGGACGAGGGCCAGGTGCCGCAGTTCGAGCGCGACCTCGAGCTCAACATGGCGCTGGCGGTGAAGGAAGCCGGGCGCTTCCGCATCAACGTGTTCAAGCAGCGCGGCGAAGTGGGCATGGTGATCCGCGCGATCAAGAGCGAGATTCCCAACGTCGAGCAATTGCAGCTGCCGCCGATCTTCCGCGAGCTGATCATGGAGCCGCGCGGGCTGATCCTGGTGGTGGGCGCCACCGGCTCGGGCAAGTCGACCACGCTGGCCTCGATGATCGACCACCGCAACACCCACTCCGCGGGCCACATCCTCACCATCGAGGACCCGATCGAGTACCTGCACCGGCACAAGCGCTCCATCGTCAACCAGCGCGAGGTGGGCCTGGACACCCACACCTACCACGAGGCGCTGAAGAACGCGATGCGCGAGGCGCCGGACGTGATCATGATCGGCGAGATCCGCGACACCGACACGATGGAAGCGGCGATCTCGTTCTCCGAAACCGGCCACCTGTGCCTGGCCACCCTGCACTCCAACAACGCCGACCAGACGCTGGAGCGCATCCTCAACTTCTTCCCCGAATCGGCGCACAAGAACGTGCTGATGAACCTCGCACTGAACCTGCGCGCGGTGATCAGCCAGCGCCTGGTGGTGGGCAAGGACGGCCGCCGCCTGCCCGCGGTGGAGGTGCTGCTGAACACCCCGCTGATCCGCGACATGATCCGCCGCGGCCAGATCCACGAGGTGAAGGAGGCGATGGACCGCAGCCTGCAGGACGGCATGCAGACCTTCGACCAGTCGCTGTACCGGCTGTACAAGGAAGGCCGCATCGAACTGGAGGAGGCGCTCAACAAGGCCGACTCCCGCGACGGCCTGGCGCTGAAGATCCGCCTCGCCGAAGGCGGCGGCAACGGCGCGGACGGCAACGTGCTGATGGGCGGCAGCAACGACCCTTACGGGATGGGGTTCTAGCCAGGCGCCGCGCGGGCCACGCCGCGGGCCACGGATGGCCCGCACGCCCGGCAATCGCTGATGCGATTGCCGGGCGGAGCCAAGTCCGGCACCGCCGGACTTGGCGAGTCAGGCGAGTGCAGGACTGCACTCGCCTGACAACAAACAACCGGCTCTGCTTTTCGTCTTCGACCCACAGCCGCTACGGCGCAGACGCCGGCGCATCCCCCTGCACCTCCGGCGCCGCCCCGCGAAACGCCTCCAGCTCGCGGCACGCCTCGTCGATGCGCCGGATCGTCGGATAGTCGTCCAGCGGCAGTTTCCAGCGCCGCGCGTTGTACACCTGCGGCACCAGGCAGGCGTCGGCCAGGCCCGGCATGTCGCCGTGGCAGTAGCGGCCGGTGGCGGCGTTGCCGGCCAGCATCGCCTCCAGCGCCGCGAAGCCGGTGGCGATCCAGTGCCGCGACCACGCGCCGCGCTGCGCCTCGTCGGCGTCGAGCTCGCGCTCCAGATACTGCAGCACGCGCAGGTTGCCCAGCGGGTGGATGTCGCAGGCCACCGACTGCGCCAGCGCCCGCACCCGCGCGCGGCCGCGGGCGTCGGCCGGCAGCAGCGGCGGCTCCGGGTGGGTTTCCTCGAGGTATTCCATGATCGCCAGCGACTGCGTGATCACCCGCTCGCCGTCGCGCAGGCTGGGCACCAGCTGCTGCGGGTTCATCGCGGCGTAGTCCGGCGCATGCTGCTGGCCGCCGTCCTTCACCAGGTGCACCGGGTGGTTTTCCCAGGCCAGCCCCTTCAGCGCCAGCGCGATGCGCACGCGGTAGGCGGCGCTGGAGCGCCAGTAGCCGTACAGCACGAGTCCGGTAGCCATGGTCGTTCCCCGCCGTGGAAAGCACGCAGTGTAATTTGCATCGCCTCCGGGCGGGCAGGACAATGCGCAGTTCCGGCCGCCGCTGCGGCCACCTGCAACCTACCGGAGTCCCGACGTGACCGTCCTGCGCATGAGCGACCTCGACCTCCACGGCCAGCGCGTGCTGATCCGCGAAGACCTGAACGTGCCGATCGACGATCACGGCCGGATCACCTCCACCCAGCGCCTCGACGCCGCCCTGCCCACGATCAAGGCCGCGCGCGACGCCGGCGCCAAGGTGATGGTGCTCTCGCACCTGGGTCGCCCGAAGGAAGGCCAGTTCGACGAGGCATCCTCGCTCGCCCCGGTGGCGGCGTGGCTGGGCGACAAGCTCGGCAAGCCGGTGCGCCTCGTGCGCGACTACCTCGACGGCGTGGATGTCGCCGCCGGCGAAGTGGTGGTGCTGGAGAACTGCCGCATGAACGTGGGCGAAGGCAAGGACGACGAGGCGCTGGCGAAGCAGTACGCCGCGCTGTGCGACATCTTCGTGATGGACGCGTTCGGCACCGCGCACCGCGCCCAGGCCTCCACCCACGGCGTCATCAAGTACGCGCCGGTGGCCGCCGCCGGCCCGCTGCTGTCGGCGGAACTCGATGCGCTGGGCAAGGCGCTGGAACATCCGGCCAAACCGCTGCTGGCGATCGTGGCCGGCTCCAAGGTCTCCACCAAGCTCACCCTGCTGGAGAACCTGATCGGCAAGGTGGACCAGCTGATCGTGGGCGGCGGCATCGCCAACACCTTCATCGCCGCGATGGGCCACTCGGTGGGCAACTCGCTGGTGGAGACGGACCTGATCGACGCGGCGAAGAAAGTGCTCGCCGACGCCAAGCGCCGCGGCGCCGAAGTGCCGCTGCCGGTCGACGTGGTGGTGGCGCCGGCCTTCTCGGCCAACGCCCCGGCCACGGTGAAGGCGGTGGACCAGGTGCGCGAAGGCGAGATGATCCTCGACATCGGCCCGGAGACGGCGCAGCAGTACGCCGCGCTGATCGCCAAGGCCGGCACCGTGGTGTGGAACGGCCCGGTCGGCGTGTTCGAGTTCGACGCCTTCGGCAAGGGCACCGAGACGCTGGCGCGCGCGATCGCCGCGTCGAAGGCGTTCTCGATCGCCGGCGGCGGCGACACCCTGGCCGCGGTGGACAAGTACGGCATCGCCGACCGGGTTTCCTACATCTCCACCGGCGGCGGCGCGTTCCTGGAATTCCTCGAAGGCAAGGAGCTGCCCGCGGTGGCCGCGCTGAAGGCGCGAGCCGCGGCGTAATGCTCTGCCTGTTCGACCTCGACGGCACGCTGATCGACTCCGAGCCCGGCATCACCGCCTGCATCCGGCACGCCTGCGAGCGGCTCGGCGTGCCGGCGCCGGCCGAGCTGCGGCCGTGGATCGGGCCGCCGCTGCGACACAGCTTCGCGCCGCTGCTCGGTCACGACGCCGTGCGCGTCGAGGCGGCGGTGGACTACTACCACGAGCGCTTCGCCGTGCTGGGCTGGCGCGAGCATGCGGTCTACCCCGGCATCGCGGCGGCGATCGCACGCCTGCGCGAAGCCGGCCACCGCCTCGCCGTGGTCACCAGCAAGCCGATGCGGCATGCCGCGCCGATCCTGGAATCGCTGCCGTTCGGCGACGCCTTCGAGAAGCTGTACGGCCCCGACCCGTCCAGCGCGCATTGCGAGAAGGCCAGCATGATCGCCGCCGCGCTGGCCGACTTCGGTGCTGCGCCGCGCGAAGCCGCGATGATCGGCGACCGCCGCTACGACATCGAAGGCGCAGTCGCCAACCGCGTGCGCGGCATCGGCGTGCTGTGGGGTTTCGGTAGCCGCGAGGAATTGCAGCAGGCCGGCGCGCAGGCGCTGGCCGGCGATCCGGGGCAGCTTGCGGAGTTGCTGGTGGCGTAGCCGCCTGCCCTGTAGGAGCGCACCCTGTGCGCGAATGCTCTGGCGCTGATCGGAGCAAAAGCAATCGCGCACAGGGTGCGCTCCTACAGCCATCACCCTTTGGTGGCCGTGGGTCGGAATTCATCCCGACGGGTCGGGCCTGGCCGTTCGGGCGTGTCGGGCTGAAGCCCGACCCACGATGGGCGCCAGGTTCGCGCACAGCATGCGCTCCACAGCAAACGAAAACGCCGCGGAAATCCGCGGCGTTTTCATTCGCGGAACCGACAGCGATCAGCCCGCGACGCGCTTCACCGCATCGACCACGTTCGCCACGGTGAAGCCGAAGTAGTCGAACAGCTGGTTGGCCGGGGCCGAGGCGCCGAACGTGGTCATGCCGACCACTTCGCCGTCCAGGCCCACGTACTTGCGCCAGAAGTCGGCGATGCCGGCCTCCACCGCCACGCGCGCGCGGCACCAGCCGGGCAGCACGCCTTCGCGGTATTCCAGCGGCTGCGCGTCGAAGGTCTCGGTGCACGGCATCGACACCACGCGCACCGGCACGCCCTGCTGGGCCAGCGTGCGCATCGCTTCCATCGCCAGCTCCACCTCGGAGCCGGTGGCGATCAGGATCGCCTTGAACCTGGTGTCGGCCGGGTCGGACAGCACGTAGGCGCCGCGCGCGATGTCGGCCACCTGCTGCGCGTTGCGCTGCTGGTGCTTCAGCGTCTGGCGCGAGAACACGAGGCAGGACGGGCCATCCTTGCGCTCGATCGCCGCCTTCCACGCCGCCGCCGATTCCACCGCGTCGCAGGGGCGCCACACGCGGTTGTTCGGGATGTAGCGCAGGCTGGCCATGTGCTCCACCGGCTGGTGGGTGGGGCCGTCCTCGCCCAGGCCGATCGAGTCGTGGGTGTAGACGTGGATGGAGTGCGCGGGGATCAGCGCGCTCATGCGCACCGCGTTGCGCGCGTAGTCGGAGAACACCAGGAAGGTGGCGTCGTACGGAATGAAGCCGCCGTGCAGCGCCACGCCGGTGCCGATCGCGGTCATGCCGAACTCGCGCACGCCGTAGTGCATGTAGTTGGCGCTGCCGTTGGCTTCGGTGACGCTGACCGAGCCCTTCCAGATCGTGAGGTTGGAGCCGGCGAGGTCCGCCGAGCCGCCGACCAGTTCGGGCAGCAGCGGGCCGAACGCGTTCAGCGTCATCTGCGAGGCCTTGCGGCTGGCCACGTCCGGGCCTTCGGCCTGCAGCTTCTCCACGTAGGCCTGCGACTCGGCGGCCCAGTTCGCCGGCAGCTGGCCGGCGAGGCGGCGCTGCAGTTCGGCGGCCGGCTCGGGGTAGGCCTTGGCGTAGGCGTCGAACAGCGCGTTCCACTCCGCCTCGTGCCTGGCGCCGGCCTGCTTCGCGTCCCAGCCGGCGTAGATCTCGGCGGGGATCTCGAACGGGGCGTAGTGCCAGTCCAGCATGTCGCGGGTGGCGGCGATCTCGTCCTTGCCGAGCGGCGCGCCGTGGCAGGCTTCGGTGCCTTCCTTGTGCGGCGAGCCGAAGCCGATGAGGGTCTTGCACATCACCAGCGAGGGCTTGCCGGTTTCGGCCTTGGCGGCGGCCAGCGCGGCCTTGATGCTGTCGGCGTCGTGGCCGTCCACGTCGCGTACCACGTGCCAGCCGCAGGCCTCGAAGCGGGCGGCAGTGTCGTCGCTGAACCAGCCCGGCACTTCGCCGTCGATGGAGATGTTGTTGTGGTCGTAGATCAGGGTGAGCTTGCCCAGCTTCCAGGTGCCGGCCAGCGAGATCGCCTCCTGCGAGATGCCTTCCATCAGGCAGCCGTCGCCGCAGAACACCCAGGTGTGGTGGTCGACCACGTCGAAGCCGGGGCGGTTGAAGCGCTCGGCCAGCACCTTCTCGGCCAGCGCGAAGCCCACGCCGTTGGCGATGCCCTGGCCCAGCGGGCCGGTGGTGGTTTCCACGCCCACCGTCTCGTGCGCCTCGGGGTGGCCCGGGGTCTTGGAGTGCAGCTGGCGGAAGCGCTTCAGCTCGCTCATCGGCAGGTCGTAGCCCGACAGGTGCAGCACCGCGTACTGCAGCATCGAGCCGTGGCCGTTGGAGAGCAGGAAGCGGTCGCGGTTGAACCAGTGCGGGTTGGCCGGGTTGTGGCGGTGGAAGTCGTTCCACAGCACCTCGGCGATGTCGGCCATGCCCATCGGCATGCCCGGGTGGCCGGAATTGGCCGCCTCCACGGCGTCCATGGCGAGGGCGCGCACGGCGTTGGCGAGCTGGCGGCGGGTGGTCATCGGTGTTCTCCGGGGCAGGCGGCGGCGAAAAACGTGCATTGTCGCCGATCCACCCGCTTGCTGTCGCGCCGCCAGCGCCGGCCGAGCCGGGTTGCGTCTTGACATTAACCTGCACTTAATAATGAACTTTCCGGTATTGAATTCCTTCAGCCGGGTCGCCATCTAATGGCCCGGCACCGCCCACGAGCGGTTGCCGAGCCGCAGCATCACCTTTCCCCGAGGCGCCGCGGACTGACCAGAACAAGAGGAATTCCCCATGAAAAAGACAGTGCTCGCTCTTACCCTGGCTGCCGCCGGCTTCGTGGCCGTGCCGGCCGCCTTCGCCCAGGACCAGGCTCCGGCCTCCACCGCCCAGCAGGGCTGGTATGTCAGCGCCGACGCCGGCTACGCCAACGTCAGCAAGGGTCCCTACGACGACGGCAAGTTCACCGGCGGCGTGAAGGGCGGCTACCGCTTCGCGATCAACCCCGAGACCTCGCTGGGCGTGGAAGTGGGCTACCAGTGGCTGGGCCGCCTGTCCGCCCAGAGCCAGTACGCCGACCAGATCGCCGGCAACAGCAAGTCCAAGCTGCGCGGCAGCACCGCCGGCCTGGACCTGCGCTACAACTTCAACCCCAGCTGGTACGGCGAGCTGCGCGGCGGCCTGTTCTACGCCCAGGGCGAAGGCATCACCAACGGCGCCAACCCCGAGTTCCGCCAGTTCAACCGCACCAAGTACTACGCCGGTGCGGGCGTGGGCTACAACCTCAGCCAGAACTGGAGCGTGGGCGCGAACTACGACTACTACGCCGGTTCGGACAACGGCGAGCAGCGCGTGATGCTGCCCACCAACAAGTACTCGCTGAGCGCGGAATACCGCTTCTGAGCCCCGGCTTGGTTGACAGGCAATCCGGAACGGGCGCCGCAAGGCGCCCGTTTTCTTTTCCGACACAGGGACTTGGCCGCAAACATTAATCGCCACTTAATAGTGAACTAACAAGTATTGAATCTTTTCGGCCCGGCAACCATCCAAGTGATGTGTCCGGCGACTTCCCCAGCGCCGCGCATGCGGCACCGCTCCATTCCCCATGGCCGGCAGCCGCCTTCCCATAACAGGAGACTCTCCATGAAAAAGACTCTGTTCGCCCTTGCGCTCGCCTCCGCCGGCATGCTGGCCATCCCCGCCGCCTTCGCGCAGAGCGCGCCGGCCGACAACGGCGGCTGGTTCATCAACGGCAACGTGGGCCGCACCTCGATCGACAAGGGGCCGTACAACGGCCACGACACCGGTTACGCGCTCAACGGCGGCTACCGCTGGTCGCTGGCGCCGAACTTCGCGCTGGGCGCCGAGCTGGGCTACAACGACCTCGGCAACATCCGCGCGAAGAACATCTTCAACAGCTCGCCGGTGATCGCCCCGGGCAAGTCGCAGCTGCACGGCTGGACCGCCGGCGCGAACGCCCACCTCGACCTCAGCCCGAGCTGGTACCTCGCCGGCCGCGCCGGCCTCTACAGCTGGACCGGCCACGGCATGAGCAACGACGTGAACCCGGTGCGCAAGAGCTTGGACAAGACCAGCTGGTACGCCGGTGCGGGCGTGGGCTACAACGTCACGCAGAACGTCAGCGTGGGCCTGAACTACGACTACTTCGACGCCAAGAAGAACAGCGTGGACCTCAGCACCGACATGATCTCGGCCAGCGCGGAATTCCGCTTTTGATCCCAACCGGGACCCCAGCGGTTCGAACGACGAAGGGCGCCGCAAGGCGCCCTTCGTCTGTCTTCCTTGAACTGGTTTCGACGACTTCTTAACATTTGCCCGCCGCAAAGACGCGGCTCTCAGAAACCATGGACACAAGGGACCCATTCATGCGCTCAAAGCATCTGCTCACGATCGCCCTCGCCACCGGCGGCCTCTTCGCCACCGCCGCCCACGCCGACCAGACCAACGGCTGGTTCGTCAACGGCAGCGCCGGCACCGCCCACTACAAGGCCACCGTCGATGGCCTGGGTAGCGGCACCGACAACAACACCGCCTTCATCCTCAATGCCGGCTGGCGCGACCAGGGCATCCTCGGCTTCGAGGCCGGCTACACCAATCTGGGCAGCTCCACCGCGAAGGACGGCTACGGCGACCGCTTCAAGGTGAAAGCCGATGGCTGGACGGTCGGCCTCAATGGCCACTTCAACTTCAACGACCACTGGTACGTGTCGGCCCGTGCCGGCGGCTTCGTGTGGAAGCTGAAGGCCACGCTTTCGGTCAACAACGGCTCCTTCGGTTCGGCGACCTACCGCGACAGCATGCAGTCGCTCGACTGGTACGGCGGCGTGGGCACCGGCTACGACTTCGACAAGCACTGGAGCGTGGGCGCGAACTTCGACTACTACAAGATGAACAAGCACGGCTACGACATCGGCTCGCGCATCTTCTCGATCAGCGGCGAGTACCGCTTCTGACGTTTTCGCTGGCCGGGCAACAAGCAAAACGGGCGCCTCTCGGCGCCCGTTTCGTTTTTCGGCAGTGCAGCCATGGATGGCTGCCCGTTTGATTCTCGCGATCAGGGATGATCGCAAAAGATTCGAGCAGCGCTGCCGTGGCTGGCAGCGCGTTCGACTCACACGATCATCGACGATCGCTCAACCGTTCCACTGCCCCAGCGCGGCGAGGCCGTTGTCCCTGGCGCGGGCGTGCACGGTCTTCTGCGCTTCGGCGTAGTTGCCCTTCATGTCCTTGGCCCACAGCTTGAGCGCAGCCTGCTGCATGGCGCGGCCGTAGGAGAACGACAGCGGCCACGGATGCGGGCCGATGCGGTTCATGGCGTTCAGGTGCGCGGTGCTCTGCTCGTCGGTCTGGCCGCCGGAGAGGAACACGATGCCCGGCAGCGAGGCCGGCACGCAGGTCTTGAGCACACGCACGGTGGCCTCGGCCACTTCCTCGACGTCGGCCTGCTCGGACGAGTCCTTGCCCGGAATCACCATGCTGACCTTGAGGATGGTGCCTTCCAGCATCACGTTCTGCTCGTACAGCGCGTTGAACAGGCTGCGCAGCACGGCCTCGTGCACCTCGTAGCTCACCTCGATGCTGTGGTCGCCGTCCATGATCACTTCCGGCTCGACCATCGGCACCAGGCCGGCTTCCTGGCACAGCGCGGCGTAGCGCGCCAGCGCGTGGCAGTTCGCCTCGATCGCGGTCGAGCTGGGGTTGTCCTCGGAGATGTTGATCACCGCGCGCCACTTGGCGAACTGGGCGCCCAGTTTCACGTATTCGGCCAGGCGCTCGCGCAGGCCGTCCAGGCCCTCGGTGACCACGTCGCCGGGGAAGCCGGCCAGCGGCACCGGGCCCTTGTCCACCTTGATGCCGGGGATGATGCCGTTCTTCTTCATGATCTGGGTGAACGGCACGCCGTCCTTGGTCGACTGGCGGATCGTCTCGTCGTACAGGATCGCGCCGGAGATGTGCTCGTTCAGGCCCGGCGTGGTGAGCAGCAGCTCGCGGTAGGCGCGGCGGTTCTCCTCGGTGTTCTCGATGCCGACGGCCTCGAAACGCTTCTTGATGGTGTTGGTCGACTCGTCGATGGCGATGATGCCCTTGCCGGGGGCGACCATGGCCAAGGCAACGCTTTCGAGATCTTCAATACTCATGACGGCTCCGTGCAGCGAGGCGATACCGGCCCGCTCGAGGGTGGGCGCCGCCCCGGGTGGGGCGGCATGGTTAAAGCCGCAGATTATAACGGAACCGCCGGGCCCCGCAGGGGCGGAGCCGGCCCGGGCTCAGCTGCCGTAGCCGGGCAGCTTGCAGGCGTCCATCAGCCGCTGCCGCGCCGCGGCGTCGTCCGGCGAGTTGAACGGCACGATGTAGTAGGTGGCGATCGGCTGGCCGATCTTGTTGGTCAGCGAGGGGCCGTAGCGGAAGTTCTTCACCGCGGACAGCGCGGCCGGGCCGAGGTCGCTCTTGGGTTCCACCTTGGCGACCTGCACGTGCATCGGCACGCCGTCGGAGCCGATTTCGTAGGTCACCGCCACGCAGCCGGGCTTGGTGAGGTTCAGCCCCGAATTGGGCAGGTCCACGTTCACCGTGGTGTTGAGCCGGATCCAGTAGTGGTACAGGTTCTGCGGATCGACCTTGTTCGCCTGCGCCAGCACCGGCGTGGCGCAAATCAGTGCCGAAACCAGCAGCAGGGGACGGATCAGGCGGCGGGCACGCGAAGGCATGGGGAGTTCTCCGATGGCAGGGACGACGGCGCCAGTCTAGCCGCGCGGCGTCATGCCGGCGTGGTCGTCCGGCGACACGACCTGGACAGGCGCCCTCCCGCGCAAACGCTGCAGCAGAACGGCCAAGCCCTGCGAGCCGAGCATCAGAGCCGCACCGGCCACCAGCGAGACCACGGCCCGAATCAGGCCACCCCACTGCCCTGTCGGCAGCTGCATGCCTGGATAGCGGTCGCGCATCACATGCAGTTGCCAAAGCGCTGCCCCGGTTGAGATGGCGTCAGCCAGACCTTCGATCAGAAACCACGCGCCAAGCGTTGCGAAGGCGATGCGTTGCAGACCATCGGCATCGATGCCGCCCTCCAGCGGCAAGTCGTCGCTGGCACGCAGGGCGCAGCGCGCCAGCCATCCCGGACGGAGCCAAAGCACTACGGCCAGCAACAACGCCAACGCGGCGAAGCCGAGCTCCATCGCGAAAAATGCGCGGTCGCGCATGCCGAGCAAGGCAGGTAGCGCAGCAAACACTTCCACAGCCAGCAACACCGCCCCCAGCCGGATGACGATGCACAACACCGCATGCAACGTGGTCTTCATATCCCCTCCCCTTGGGACACTGGAACCGCGCGTCAGAGATCGCGGATGCTGTCCACCGCACCGCCCGCGCCCACCGCCAGCAGCTTCAGGGTGTTGGTGCCGCCGACGTGGCCCACGCGGTCGCCGTAGGTGATGACCACGCTGTCGCCCTCGACCAGCCGGCCTTGCTCGAACAGCTGGCGCACGGCGGCGCGGGTGGAGGCGGCCATGCTCTGCTTCTCGCCGTGGTGGAACTCCACCGGGCGCACGTCGCGCAGCACCTGCATGCGCCGGCGCGAGGCGGCGAACGGCGACAGGCCGTAGATCGGCACCGCGCTGCGGTAGCGCGACAGCCACTGCGCGGTGGCGCCGGATTCGGTGAGCGCGACGATCGCGCGCACGCCAAGCTGGCCGGCCAGCACCATCGCGGCCAGCGCGATCGCCTGGTCGGTGCGGCGCAGGTGATGGCCGGCGTTCGCCAGGTCTTCCTTCGGCTCGAACTGGCGCTCGGCGCCGAGGCAGATGCGCGCCATCGCCGCCACCGCCTTGTCGGGATGGGCGCCGGCGGCGGTTTCCTCCGACAGCATCACCGCGTCGGTGCCGTCGATCACCGCGTTCGCCACGTCCAGCACTTCGGCGCGGGTGGGGATCGGCGAGCGCACCATCGACTGCAGCATCTGGGTGGCGGTGATCACCGCGCGGTTGCGCTGCACCGTCTCGCGGATGATCTTCTTCTGCAGGCCGGGCAGCTCGGCGTCGCCGATCTCCACGCCGAGGTCGCCGCGCGCCACCATCACCACGTCGGAGGCGTCGATGATCTCGCCCAGCACCGGAATCGCGTCGGCGCGCTCGATCTTGGAAACCAGCGCGGCGTTACCGCCGGCTTCGTGCAGCAGGCGACGGGCCTGGTGCATGTCCTCCGCGCTGCGCACGAAGGAGACGGCGAGGAAATCCGCGCCGATCTCGGCAGCGAGCCTGATGTCGGCCTTGTCCTTGTCCGACAGCGCGGAGACGGAGAGCCCGCCGCCCTGGCGGTTCAGCCCCTTGCGGTCGGACAGCTTGCCGCCCACCAGCACGGTGCAGCGGATCTCGCTGCCGGCCACCGCATTCACGGTGAGCGCGACCAGGCCGTCGTCGAGCAGCAGCACGTCGCCGGCTTGCACGTCCTGCGGCAGGCCGAGGTAGCTCACGCCCACGCGGCCGATGTCGCCGGGCGGTGCGTCGGCGCGGCAGTCCAGCACGAAGGGCTGGCCGACCTCGAGCTGGATCGGGCCGTTGGCGAACTTCTCCACGCGGATCTTCGGGCCTTGCAGGTCGGCCAGCACGCCCACTTCGCGGCCGGCGGCTTCGGCCGCGGCCTTCACCGCGGCGGCGCGGGCGCGGTGGTCGTCCGGCGAGCCGTGCGAGAGATTCAGGCGGACGACGTCGACGCCGTTCGCGATGATCCGTTCGAGCATGCCCGGCACGTCGGTGGCGGGACCGAGGGTGGCGACGATCTTGGTGCGGCGGAGCGGCGTGTCGGTCATGCAATGGCTCGATGGGTATGGACGTCTGAATCCGGTCAAGCCGTGGAGGCTAGCAGATAGCCGACGCCATGCCAGCCTGCATTCGTATGTAATGCCGCATGCAACGCCTCACCTCGTCAGCGCGAGGTTGAGCACCTCGGCCAGCCGGCGCCCGGCGATGCGCAGCCGGGTTTCGGCCAACGGCAGCTCGGCGTCGACGTAGGCCTGGCCGAGCTTGTGGCCATCCGGATAGAAGCCCGGCGCGGCGGTGAGGCGGCAGGATTCCTGCGCCCACTGCGCGTAGGGGTTGTCCAGCGGCGCGCTGTTCGGCGGCAGCGGCGCCGGGCCTTCCGCGTCGAGCTTCGCCGTGTACGCCGGCCAGTCGAGGCCGCGCGTCTTCAGCAGGCCCGAGTCCCAGACCCGGTGCAGGTTGCTGCCCCTGCCCTCGAACTGCACCTGGTACTTGTTGCCGCCGAGGTCGTCGCGGTAGCCGGCGTGCAGCGGCTGGTGGATGTCGCCCGCGAAATGCACCACGAACTTCAGGGCCTGCAGGCGCGCGGCGTCGCCCTGCGAGGCGTCGCCGAGGATGTCCACGTAATGCGCCAGCCCCGCCACGATGCACTCGCCGTCGCGGCAGTCGCGCGGCGGCACATAGTTGCAGCCCGGGCCGCCGCGGAAGTTGACGTAGTGCAGTTTGCGCGTCTGCTGCCACAACGCGGCCTGCGCGGGGTCGTCCTGGATCTGGTCGGCCCAGTTGGCGACGTCGGCCAGTTGCGTGGTGTGGTCCGCCGCCAGCAGGCGTTCCACCTCGGCCTCGGCGGCGGGGCTCAGGTGCCGCTGCGCCAGCGCGGCGACGATGCTGTGGCCCTGCGGCCCCCAGGCCTGGGCGGCGGGGGCGAGGAACGAACTGCAAAGGAAGGCGGCAAACAGGCGGCGGCGGAACGGCACGGCAGTACCTCGGCGAACGGGGGCTGCCTATCCTGCCACCATCCCGCGCTCACGCATGGCCCGGAAGTCCCGCCTCGCCGCGGCGCGCCAGCCACGCGTAGTACAGCAGCGGAATCACCACCAGGGTCAGCACGGTGGACACCAGGATGCCGAAGATCAGCGACACAGCGAGCCCCTGGAAGATCGGGTCGTCGAGGATGAAGAAGCCGCCCAGCATCGCCGACAGCGCGGTGAGCGCGATCGGCTTGGCGCGCACCGCCGCCGCGTCGATCACCGCCGCGCCCAGCGGCCGCCCGGCGGCCAGCGCGTGGTTGACGAAGTCGATCAGCAGGATCGAGTTGCGCACGATGATGCCGGCCAGCGCAATCATGCCGATCATCGAGGTGGCGGTGAACTGCGCGCCGAACAGCGCGTGCCCCGGCATCACGCCGATCACGGTGAGCGGGATCGGCGCCATGATGATGAGCGGCACGAGATAACTCCTGAACTGCCCCACCACCAGCAGGTAGATCAGCACCAGGCCGCCGAGATAGGCCAGGCCCATGTCGCGGAAGGTCTCGTAGGTGATCTGCCACTCGCCGTCCCACTTCACCGCGATGCCGGTGGTGTCGGTGGGTTGGCCGATGAAGTGCTGGTCGACCGCCTGCCCGTCGAGCTGGCCGTGCGCCAGCGCGGAGACCAGCGCGAACATGCCGTACAGCGGGCTGTCCGCGCGGCCGGCGTCGTCGCCGGTGACGGTGGCGTAAGGCAGGAGATCCTTGTGCATGATCGTGCGCTCCCAGCCTGCCGGGCGCGCCTCCACCACCGCGGAGAGCGGCACCAGCGCACCGCCCTGCGCGCGCACGCGCAACGCGAGCAGGCGATCCATCGACGCCTGGTCGGCGGCAGGCAGGCGCAGGCGCACCGGCACCGCGTGGCGCGCGTGGCCGTCCATCAGGTAGGTGGCGTCGTCGCCGGCCAGCGCGGCGCGCAGCGCAGCCACGATCTGCGCCTGCGACAGGCCCAGCCGCGCGGCGCGCTCGCGGTCGACCACCAGCACCTGGCGCGGCGCGTCGGCCTCCTCGCTGGTGTCGATGTCGACGATGTCGGGATTGGCGCGGAACTGCCGCTCCAGCTCCAGTGCCGCGGTGCGGATCGCGCGCTGGTTCGGCCCGTAGACCTCGGCCACGATCGGCGCGGCGACCGGCGGCCCCGGCGGCACTTCCACCACTTTCAGCGAGGCGCCGTAGCGCGCGGCGATCTGCGCAAGCGCCGGCCGCGCGGCCAGCGCGATGGCGTGGCTCTGGCGATGGCGCGCGGACTTGTCCACCAGGTTCACCTGCAGGTCGCCCACCAGCGGCCCCTGGCGCAGGTAGTACTGGCGCACCAGGCCGTTGAAGGTGATCGGCGCGGCGGTGCCGGCGTAGCCCTGCCAGTCGGCCACCTCGGGGATCGTGGCCACCTGCGCGGCCAGCGCGTGCAGCAGCTGGTTGGTGCGCTCCAGCGTGCTGCCTTCGGGCATGTCCACCACCAGCTGGAACTCGCTCTTGTTGTCGAACGGCAGCATCTTGAGGATCACCGCCTTCGCCACCACCAGCCCCACCGAGGCCAGCACCAGCAGGCTGATGCCGGCGAACAGCAGGCGCCGCCGACGGTGCGCGCGCGCACCCTCGATGAAGGGCCGCATCACGCGCTGGAACAGGCCGAGCATGCGCCCGCCGGCCGCCTCGTGCGCGGCCGCGCCGCTCGCCTCGCGCTGCGCGTGATGGCGCAGCAGGCGCAGCGCCAGCCACGGCGTCAGCACCAGCGCCACCATCAGCGAGAGCAGCATGCCGGCCGAGGCGTTGATCGGGATCGGCCGCATGTACGGCCCCATCAGCCCGGAGACGAAGGCCATCGGCAGCAGCGCGGCGATCACGGTGAAGGTGGCCAGGATGGTCGGCCCGCCCACTTCGGAAACGGCCTCGGGAATCACCTCGCGCAGGGAGCGCCCGCCCAGCGCCATGTGCCGGTGGATGTTCTCCACCACCACGATGGCGTCGTCCACCAGGATGCCGATGGAGAAGATCAGCGCGAACAGCGAGACGCGGTTGATGGTGAAGCCCATCGCCCACGACGCGAACAGGGTGAGCATCAGGGTGACGATCACCGCGCTGCCCACCACCACGCCTTCGCGCCAGCCCAGCACGAACACCACCAGCAGCACCACCGAGAGCGTGGCCAGCAGCAGGTGTTCGAGCAGGCTGTCGGCCTTGGCGGTGGAGGTGGCGCCGTAGTCGCGGGTCACTTCCACGTGCATGCCGGCGGGAATCTCCACGCCCTGCATCGCCGCGAGGCGTTGGCGAATCGCCGCGGTGATGTCGGCCGCGTTGGTGCCGGCCTTCTTCGCCACCGCGATGGTCACCGCCGGCGCATTGCCGCTGGCCGGGCCGCCCTTGCCGGCGGGCGTGCCGTACCAGACGTAGCTCGCGGGCAGGTCGGCGCCGCGCTGGATGCTGGCCACGTCGGAGAGATGCAGCGGCTGGCCGTCCTTGAGCCCGATCACCAGTTGCGCCACGTCGTCGGCGCTGGCGAGGAAAGCGCCCGCGGTGACCGGCTGGTCGCGGTTGCCGGCGATTTGATCGCCCGCCTGCGCCACCACGTTGGCGGCCTTGAGCGCGCTGGCGAGCTCGTTCACGCCGATGCCGTAGGCGGCGAGCTTGCCGGGATCGAGCTGCACCACCACCGCGCGCTGCGGCGCGCCGATGGCGTAGACGTCGCGGGTGCCGGGCACGCGCTTGAGCGCCGTCTCCAGCGTGTGCGCCACCTCGGCCAGTTGCACCGGCGTGGCGTCGGCGCGGTCGCTCCACAGCGTGAGCGCCATCGCCGGCACGTCGTCGATGCCCATGGCGCGCACCACCGGCTGGCCCACGCCGAGATTGGCCGGCACGAAATCGCGGTTCTGGTAGATCTGGTTGTACAGCCGCACGATGGCGCTCTGGCGCGGCACGCCGACCTGGAACTCCACCGTGATCAGCGACACGCCCGGCCGGCTCACCGAGTAGACGTGCTTCACGCCCTGCAGCTCGGCGAGCTTCTGCTCCAGCGGAAACGTCACCAGGTTTTCCACGTCGTGCACATCCGCGCCGGGAAACGGCACGGTGACGTTGGCCATGGTGGCGTCGATCTGCGGCTCCTCCTCGCGCGGGGTGATGACCGCCGCGGTGAGGCCGAGCAGCAGCGCGGCGATCGCCAGCAGCGGGGTCAACGGCGAGGACTGGAACAGCTTCGCGATGCGCCCGGCGAAGCTGAGCGTGCCCGGCGCGCTCACCGCGCATCCCCGCGGTGCTGCGCCACCAGCCAGCGCGCGGCGGCGTCGGGATCGGCGGCGATGCGCTCGCCCGCTTCTAGCCCGGCCAGCACCTGCACGCGGTCATCGCCCACGTCGCCCACGCGCAACTGGCGCAGCGACACGCCGTGCTCGTCCACCACGTACACGCCCTGCAATTCGCCGCGCGTCACCAGCGCGCTGGCCGGGATCGTGAGCCCGCCCGCGGCCGGCGCGGCGAACGCCAGCTTCACCGTCATGCCGGGATAGAGGCCGCCCGTGCCCGCGGGCAGATCCAGCCGCACCGTCACCGTGTGCGTGGCCGGATCGGCGGTGGGGAACACGCTCGGCTTGCCGGTGGCGATGCGCTTGCCCGCCACGAGCACCTCGGCCCGGCCTTGCGCGCGCAGCGCCTCGGCCACCGCCTGCGGCAGCGTCGCCTCCACGCGCAGCGCCTGCAGCGAGGCGATGGCGATCAGCTGCTGCGGGAACGGCGGGCCGGCCACCGCCTCGCCCACCTGCACGTAGCGCCTGGTGACCACGCCGGCGAACGGCGCGCGCACCGTGGTGTAGTCCTGCTGCGCGCCGGCGCCGCGCCACTGCGCCTGCGCCGCGTCGAGCTGGGCCTTGGCCGCGTTGCGGCTGGCCAGCATCTGCTCGTAGGCGGCCTTGGACACGTAGCCCTGGGGATAGATCGCCGCGTAGCGCCGGTAGTTGGCTTCGGCCTCCACGTAGGCCGCCTTGGCCGCCGCGATCTGCGCCTGCGCGGCGCTTTGCGCGGATTTCTGCTCCACGTCGGTGAGCCGCGCCAGCACCTCGCCCGCGGCAACGGTGTCGCCCACCTCGTGCGGCAGGGCGAGCACGCGGGCATTGGTCTGCGCGGTGAGCACGGCGGCATCCACCGCGGTTACCGTGCCGTCCCACACTTGCTCGCCGCGCGCGCCGTCGGCGCGCACGGCGAGCGTGGCCAGCGCGGGCGCCGCGCGCGCGGCGGTCGGCGGCGGCGACTTGCCGCCGCAAGCGGCCAGCGACGCGGCCAGCAGCACGATACTCAGGGAACGGTTCACGGTGAGTTTCCGGCCATGCGTCGATCAGGAGCGGCGCGGGAAGGCGCAGCCGGGCTGCAGGCCGAACTTCGCCAGCAGCAGCGCGAGCGGGCAGAAGCCGGTGAAGGAGGACTGCAGCAGGTTGGCGCCCACGAAGACCGCCAGCCACAGCCAGTACGGGGAGACGAAATACGCCAGCGCCACGCTGGCCAGGATCATGCTGCCGGCAAAGGCGAGGACGATGCGATCGATGTTCATGGTGTTTCTCCGGGTGGGGTGATGGCGCGGGTCAACGCTTGCCCGCGTCCTGTTTCAGCGCGGCGATGTGCAGGAACCGCAGCACGGTGCGCTCGTAGATGGGATGGATGCCGCCGGTGCGCACCTTGTGCAGGTGGTAGCGCTCGAACGCCACCTTGGCCAGGTGCACCCATTTGCCCACGCGCGCCCAGGTGACGTTGCGCGGCGGGATCTGCGGCAGCGCCACGAAGGCCGCGCCGGTGTCGCCCATGTCGGCCAGGCACACCGCGTTCCAGGTGGCGCGCGCCTGCGCCGGCTTGCCGGCCAGCTCGTCGCGCAGGTTCGCGGCGATCGCGCTGACCATCGACTCGATCATGAAGCCGGTCTTGGGCGCGCCGGTGGGCACCGGGGTCACCTCCACCGGCGGGATCGCCACGCACACGCCCGCCGAGAACACATTGCGATAGGTGGGGTTGCGCTGGTGCTCGTCGATCAGCACGAAGCCGCGCGGATTGACCAAGCCCTCGATGCCGCGCAGCGCGGGGATGCCGGTGAAAGCCGGCAGCAGCATGGCGAAGGCGAACGGCAGTTCGCGTGGGTGCGCCGCGCCGGCGCTGTCCAGCTCCTCCAGCTTCAGCTTGCCCGGCTCGGCCGCGGTGACGCGCGCGTTGGTCACCCAGCGGATGTCGCGCTCACGCAGCGCCGATTCCAGCAAGCCCTTCGAATCGCCCACCCCGCCCAGCCCCATGTGGCCGATGTAGGGCTCGGGCGTCACGTAGGTCATCGGCACGCGGTCGCGCAGCTTGCGCCGGCGCAAGTCGGCGTCGACGATCATCGCGAACTCGTAGGCCGGGCCGAAGCAGCTCGCGCCCGGCGCGGCGCCGATCACCACCGGGCCGGGCTTGTCCAGCAGCGCCTGGTAGGCGCGCCAGGTTTCCTCGGCATGCGCGCCGGTGCAGACCGAATGCGTGTGGCCGCCCTCCGGGCCCAGCCCCGGCACCTCGTCGAAGGCCAGCCGCGGGCCGGTGGCGATCACGAGGTAGTCGTAGGCCAGCTCGCGGCCGTCGGCGAGCAGCAGGCGGTTGTCCGCCGGCTGCACCGTGCGCGCCGGCGTGTCGATGAAATGGATGCCGTGCTTGCGCATCGGCTCGGCCACTGCCACGCGGATCTGTTCCGGCTTGCGCCAGCCCACCGCCAGCCACGGGTTGGAGGGCGTGAACTGGAAGTGCGGCCCGTCGCCCACCAGGGTGACCTCGTGCGCCGCGCCCAGCGCCGCCTTGATTTCGTACGCGGCGGCCGTTCCGCCCAGCCCCGCGCCCAGGATCACGATCTTTGCCATGACACCACCCTCCTCGTCACCGCTGTCAGGATGGGCTGCCGCCCCTGGCGGGGACTGACGCAGGTCAATCCACCGCTTCTCAACATAAATCTAAATTAGCTGTAGCTTATTTAGATGATCGTGCTAAAGTCAAGCGCCGAAAGCCGCCGGACCCGTTCCCCCGAGGGCGCCATGCCGACACCCGCCAAGCACGACCTGACCGCCATGCGCGAACGCGCCGAGGAGGCGTCGCAACTGCTGAAGGCGCTGGGCAACCCGCAGCGCCTGCGCGTGCTGTGCCTGCTGGCGGACCGGGAAATGGCAGTGGGCCAGATCAACGAGCAACTGCCCGACCTGAGCCAGTCGGCGTTGTCGCAGCACCTGGCCAAGCTGCGCGACGAAGGCCTGGTGCGCACCCGGCGCGAATCGCAGACGATCTGGTACTCGATCGAGCACGGCCCGACCGAGCAGATCATCGCCACGCTCTACGGCATCTACTGCGCCCCGGATCAGGCGCCGCTGTGCGCGCCGTCCGCGCCCGCCGTTTCGCGCAAGCGCACCGGCAGCCGCAAGTAGGCCTGCCCGTTCGCCTCGGGCGCGGGCAAGCGGCCCGCACGCACGTTCACCTGGATCGCCGGCCACAGCAGTTTCGGCGCGGCCAGCGTGGCATCGCGCGCCGTGCGCATGGCCACGAAGGCATCCTCGTCCACGCCGTCGTGCAGGTGGATGTTGTGCGCGCGCTGCTCGGCCAGCGAGGTTTCCGCGCGCGGCGCCACGCCCTCGGCGGGGTAGTCGTGGCACAGGAACAGGCGCGTGACCGGCAAGCCGTACAGGCGCCGCACCGAGCGATACAGCGCATGCGCATCGCCGCCGGGGAAGTCGCAACGCGCCGAACCCGCCGCCGGCGAAAACAGCGTGTCGCCCACGAACACGGCGTCGCCCGCGAGGTAGCTCATGCTGTCCGGCGTATGCCCCGGCGTGGCGATCGCGGTGAGCGCGAGCGCGCCCGCCTGCAGCACCTCGCCGTCGTGCAGCAGGCGGTCGAACGGGCGGCCGTCGGTGGCCAGCGCGTGCTCGCCGAGATTCAGGCGCTGCGCCATCGCGCGCTGCACCTGGACGATGCCTGCACCGATCGCCACCCGTGCGCCGCAACGCTCGCACAGCCACGCCGCCGCGCTCAGATGATCGGCGTGCGCGTGCGTTTCCAGCACCCATTCGATGCGCAAACCCGCGCCTTCGGCGGCCGTGAGCAGGGCCGCCGCGCTGCCGGTGCTGGCCTCGCCCGAGCCGGCGTCGAAATCCAGCACCGGGTCGATCACCACCGCCGCGGCGTCGCCTTCGGCATGCACGAGGTAGCTCCAGGTGGCGCTGGGTTCGTGGCGGAACGCGCGGATGACCGGCGGCATGGGCGACTCCGGCAGGTGGAGATGCGCTATCAGACACCTTCCGGCCCTGCGGCGCCAAACCGCCCGGTGGGCCGCGCCGGCTTCGGCTAGAATGCGCAATTCGGCGGCCGTTCCCGACCGCCACGTGCCCGTCTATCGAACCGGAGGAAGTGTCCCCATGGCCATCAAGGTCGGCATCAACGGCTTCGGCCGCATCGGTCGCAACGTGCTGCGCGCTGCGGTGCAGAATTTCGGCAAGGACATCCAGATCGTGGGCATCAACGATCTGCTGGAGCCGGATTACCTCGCCTACATGCTGCGCTACGACTCGGTGCACGGCCGCTTCAAGGGCGAGGTGGCGATCGACAACGGCCAGCTGGTGGTGAATGGCCAGAAGATCCGCCTCACCGCCGAGCGCGACCCGGCCAACCTGAAGTGGGGCGAAGTGGGCGCCGACGTGGTGATCGAGTCCACCGGCCTGTTCCTGACCAAGGAAGCCGCGCAGAAGCACCTCGACGCGGGTGCGAAGAAGGTGATCATGTCGGCGCCGTCCAAGGACGACACGCCGATGTTCGTCTACGGCGTCAACGACCGGAGCTACAAGGGCGAGGCGATCATCTCCAACGCCTCCTGCACCACCAATTGCCTGGCCCCGGTGGCCAAGGTGCTCAACGACAAGTGGGGCATCAAGCGCGGCCTGATGACCACCGTGCACGCCGCCACCGCCACCCAGAAGACCGTGGACGGCCCGTCGAACAAGGACTGGCGCGGCGGCCGCGGCATCCTCGAGAACATCATCCCGAGCAGCACCGGCGCGGCCAAGGCGGTGGGCGTGGTGATCCCCGCGCTCAACAAGAAGCTCACCGGCATGAGCTTCCGCGTGCCGACCTCCGACGTCTCGGTGGTCGACCTCACCTGCGAGCTGGAGAAGCCCGCCAGCTACGCCGAGATCTGCGCGGAGATGAAGGCGCAGAGCCAGGGCGCGCTGAAGGGCATCCTCGGCTACACCGAGGACAAGGTGGTCGCCACCGACTTCCGCGGCGAAACCTGCACCTCGGTGTTCGACGCCGAGGCCGGCATCGCGCTGGACTCCACCTTCGTGAAGCTGGTGAGCTGGTACGACAACGAGTGGGGCTACTCCAACAAGTGCCTGGAAATGGTGCGCGTGGTGGCGGAGTAATCCTTGCGATCGTCCCTGATCGCGAGAGTCAAACGGGCGGCCATCCATGGCCGCACTGCTCAAACGAAAAGCCCGCGCTAGCGGGCTTTTCGTTTCAGAGCGTCGGTAGGAGCGCACCCTGTGCGCGAATGCTCTGGTGCTGATCGGAGCGAAAGCATTCGCGCACAGG
>OFIS01000064.1_pt1 | contig 138423 bp, 95 predicted proteins | sample 1775071 | NCBI WGS metagenome assembly OFIS01 (sample SAMN08195774, study PRJEB24354) | sludge metagenome | isolation source: sludge from phenol fed wastewater aerobic bioreactor C | place: India: Nagpur | collected 2016-09-17 | reverse complement strand
CGGATAACGCTTGCACCCTCCGTATTACCGCGGCTGCTGGCACGGAGTTAGCCGGTGCTTATTCATCTGGTACCGTCAACCTCAGAAGATTCCAAGGGTTTCTTCCCAGATAAAAGAAGTTTACAATCCAGAGGACCTTCATCCTCCACGCGGCATGGCTGGTTCAGACTTGCGTCCATTGACCAATATTCCTTACTGCTGCCTCCCGTAGGAGTCGGGCCCGTGTCTCAGTGCCCGTGTGACTGGTCGTGCTCTCACACCAGTTACTGATCGTAGGCTTGGTGGGCTGTTACTCCGCCAACTACCTAATCAGACGCACGCCCATCTTTTAGCGCCGGAGCTATAATTACCAGGAGATGCCACCCGGTAATGTTACGAGGTATTAATCCAAGTTTCCCTGGGCTATCCCTCACTAAAAGGAAGGTTGCGTACGTGTTCCGCACCCGTTTGCCGGTCGCCGCCCATGTATTGCTACACTGCGCTGCCCCTCGACTTGCATGTATTAAGCCTGCCGCTAGCGTTCATCCTGAGCCAGGATCAAACTCTCCATTGTAAATGAGTTTTGACCTTAGCTAATCTTCTCTTGGAAAATTAACGTTGTCGATTAATTTTTTGTCGCTCAAAACTTTACCCCTGATTTTTAAATCAGAGTGCTGTTGCTTCCAATCTTTCAAAGATCTTTATTGAAATTTCTTGTTCTCTTTTTTCAACCCCTTTAGCATCGTGTGCTGCGGGGTGGCAAAGGTAAGAAACTTTTTTATTCCGAACCAAATAATTTTGAAATTTATTTTCGCATACCTGGCTGAATCTCAATCACTTATCGAAGAACTTTCCGTTTTTAAACCGGAGTGCAAAGGTAGCCATTTTCATCTCTTCTCCAAATCTTTTTGCTACTTTTTTATCTCTTTTTTTTCGCACCGTTTCCCTCTCCCAATCTCATCCGGCTTAAGAACTTAACCCCCCTTTTTTCAAAGCGGGGTGCGAAGGTAGCATTTATTCATTCTCCACCAAATCTTTTTTATCTTTTTGCTATCTTTTTTTATCGCCCCGGGGAAAGTACATCTTCGTATATAAAGAACTTACAGTGAGCTTTTAATGTCCGGAAGAAACTCCACTCCTTCCTTCGCTACACAGCACCCTTTGAACAGGCACCGTTTTTAAAAGCGGGACGCAAAGATAGGAACTTACACATTCATAACAAGCACTTTTTTAAAGTTTTATACCCGAAAACACACCAAACCCACACCCACACTGCATTATAACCCACAAAAAAAATTAATCCCAATTGCAACAGCACAGCAGAACAGACACATAACCCGGAATCAATGAAAACTTTATTAATTATTACCTGTTATAGCTCCCAGCTGCAAACAAAAATGCCGTGGGCGATTGCCACGGCATTTTTCATTTATGCAGGGGTTTACTATTGCTGTACTACTTTGATCACTCCTGCTCCATTGTAAGAATGGTATTCACCATTGTACATCGCATCGGCACTTACTGGCCCCATACGATAGATACCGGGCGATACCGCTCTTACCGCATAATAATAGGTTTGTTTATTACTATACAAATCTACAAACAGGTTGATGCGGTCATCGCGCACATCCAGCGCTGTGGGTGTAGAACCATCTTTGATCCAGTCCATTCCAGGTATTTCTTTGGTACGTGGATTTTCAATTTCAAAGCCGGCAGGCAACAGATCGCTTACCGCAATGTTCTCCACACTGCCGCTATAATTCTTCTCCAGCGTGATCTGTACCACCACCAGGTCATTCTGACGGAATGTGTTGTCATTGATAGCACGTCCGTACCTGTCGAAGAACCTGCGACGCACACGGATGTAATTGTCTTCTTCTTTATAAGAACCGCTGGTACTAATACCCTCACTCTGCCAGTAATAATACAACCTGCCCGAACCTTTGGTGACAATATCAATATTGGCTCCACCCAGTTGTTTGGCAGTTAGTTTTACAGGTACAGCATCAGCAGTTCCAACTGTTTTACCGTTCACTTTTATTTCGGCCGATACCGTTGCATTGGCCGCTGCACGTGCCATTTTGCCCAATGCCAGGAAGCTGAATGCACACTCCTGTGTACTGTACCAGTAACGTTGTTTCAGTTTGTCTGCCACATGTTTGGCCATTACCGGCACCTGTGCATTGCCCGGATCAACATCGATCAATGCATTTAATGCAATGGCTTCGTCGCGGATATCAGAGTAGAAGCTACCTCCTGTTTGTGCTACAGAAACCTCGCCGCTGAAGGAACCTGGCAACAACTCGCTGAATTTCGCTTTATCCCCTGCTATTGCATACGCCACACTCAACAGGTATTTACTGTCAAGACTTAAAAGGGCTGGATTTGCTTTGTAATAGTTCATCACTGCTACATTGGGCTTGCCCGCCAGCGCCAGTACATACAGACTGTATGCTACTTCTTTGGGGGCTATCTTTTTCTGCTCTTTCTGGTTATAATAGTAAGTAATGGTTTCACGTGTTTTGAGTTTGTTGTTGAGATACGCCATCACACTATTGAGCATATTTTTATCTACATCAAATCCTGCTTTCTGAGCTTCGATCAGGAAATGGCCTGCGTAAACAGACGCCCACCAGTTCTCAGACCCTTCTCCATCCCACAGGGTTATAGCCCCTGTATATAACTGACGCAGTTTGATTTTACGGATCGCTTCCAGCACATTCCAGTTGGCGCCCGATTTCATAGCAGGTTTGTTGTATACTTTTTCTGCCAGGTCGCCATAATAAAGTTGTGGGAATGCAACGGAAACCGTTTGTTCTGTACAGCCATACGGATATTCTACCAGGTAACGCATCTGTTTGCCCAGTTCCAACGCAGGGCTGCGACTTACTACCAGCTGATAATCCACGCTGCCAGGTATAAAATCGGACGTGGTAATACCAAGATGCTGTGAGCTGCCGCCGGTAAGCGAACCACTACCTGTTACAATCTGTAATGGTGATGCCGGGCGTACACTGATCTCGGTTTCATCATTAAACTTCTCTCCCAACCCCTGAACTTCCACTGCAATTTTGCCCACATTGATCGCCGGAGCCGCTACCACCTGGAAAAGCGCTTTGTTTTCGCTGTTGGCATTGAGCGATACCGATTGTTTGTTGCTACCTATCACCTGCAGCGGACCGCTGACATTAAGCATCGCTGATGCGGAAGTTGATTTTGCAGTGGTATTAGTAATGATTACCGGCACTGTCACTGTATCGCCGGGACTCAGGAAACGTGGCAATGCTGTGCTTAATACAATAGGATCGGCTACGGTCATGGCAGATTCATTGCTGCCGAAACTTTCATTTTTATAGGCTACCGCCATCAGTCTCACTTCGCCACTGAACTGCGGAATATCAAATTCAAAAGTAGCTTCTCCACTTCCATTGGCCTGTTTGATACCACTCCAGTATGATAATAATTTCACTCTTTTTGCAGGCATTGGATTAGTGCGCTTGTTCATTTCCAGGTCGCCGTCACCACCGGTACTGCTTAATCTTGCCTGCAGTTCGGGAAACAATAACGGGTACAGATCGTATGCATTTACTTCCAATGCTTTGCTGGCATAGAAATAATTGTAGGGATCAGGTGTTTTGAAATCACTGACCTGCAGTACCCCATTGTCAACTGCAGCAAGCGTAACATAGCTGTTGGGAGCCGCTTTGATCTTTACCTGCTGGTGTGTGCGCGAGCGTACGGATTTCTGCGCCACGATCTCAATCGGTATTTTACGACTCTTTTCTTCTACCCTGATGCTCTGGAAACCATGCGCAACTGTTAAAGGAATTTCGCTGACATCGTGCGGCTTGATCAATGTGGCAGTTACGTATACGTTGGGTAAATGTTCAATGCCCAGTTTCAGATCAAGTGAAGCTGTACGATTGTCAACATTTACATACTGATAAGATACCACCTTATCGGTTTCCATAGTCACCAGCATTCTACCGCTGAATGGTGTTTTGAACAATACTTTGGCACTTTGTCCTGCTTCGTACGCAGTTTTATCCAGCTCTATATCTATATTACCTTCTGTATTTACTTCAAATGAACTGTTTTCTCCGCCCCATGCACCATAGCTATAGAAATTTTTACTTACATAACTGTTGCCGCCTGGTATACTGATGCGTATTTCATACTGACCGGGAGAACGTGGCACAAAACCAAACTCCGTTTTTTCTCCGTTCACAGTAAGTAGCTGTGCTGCCACTACCTTATCATCCTTTTGTGATTCGTAGCGGAAATAGCTGCCATTTTTGATCAGTACAGTACGATATTCGTGTTTGATCACTTTGATATCAGCCCTGGCACCGTTCAGTACATTTTCATTTTTGTCAACAGCAATGATCGGGAAACGTACATTCTGGTTGAGCGGGTAATACCAATATCCATCACCACCAATACCAAAGAACATGTCCTGCGTATAAATATTGGCCGTAGTGCTGCGGCTTACCGGCCTGCCGGTTTCGTCAAACACGGTAGCATAAAAAGTAGCCTGCAGCAGTCCTGCATTTTTAAACATTTCCGGAACATTGTACAGAACGGATGCATTACCACCTTCGTCCGTGCTGCCTTCTTTTACTACTTTATCCAGCGACAACGCCTGGTTTTCGATACTGAAATCAAAGCTGTTGTATTTTTTAGGACTGAAATACCGGGGTTTTACCTGGATCTCTGCTTCATAGTTGCGATGCGCGGCAGGCGGACCAAAAAAGTTCATGGCATTGATGGCCAGTGTAGTGGATTGACCAGGCGCCAGCGAAGGTTTATCAAGCTTGGCTGTTACCTTGATCCTGTCGGGCATAAATTCTTCAATACTGAAATTTTTGCTGGCCAGTAATACGTCGTTGGAAGAATATACTTCCAGCAAATAACTGCCGGTGATGGCAGATACCGGAATATCAATATCACCTTCCAGTGAACCCTGTGCATTCAATGTTTTACGGAAAGTTTTAAACTCCTTACCGTTGGGCATCAGGAATTTCAGTTTTACAGGCAACTCACCGGGTGATTTCCACTGGCGGTCGCGCATGATCACTGAGAAGTTCACTTTTTCCCCCGGACGGTAAATATCACGTTCGGCATATACAAAGGCATCCATACCTGTTGCATTTAATCGCTTGCCGCCTACTTCAAAACGTGAAGTATTGACACGGGTGCTATTGAAAGGCAGGTAGTTGAAATCGTCAGCAGTTTTGGCTACGATCATAGCAGGGCGGAAACCGGCAAATTCACGACGCGGATAAGCAACTTCAGCCACACCTTCCGCATTGGTAGTTCCCATACCCAGTACCTGGTTGTTATTCCCATACACAACAACGTTTACCCCGTTTACAGCCTGTGCTGTCTGAATGGAGTTGGCAAAAACAAACAGTTTGTCATTGCCTTCTTTGGCGATCAACCCGATATCTGATTTGGAGATAAAGCGGCTGTCGCTACGCCAGTAATCGGTGGTTGAACGTATTTTAATATGGTAGATGCCTTTGAAATCAGGCAGCCTGTCTTCTACATTGAATGTATACAGGCGGCTGTTACCATATTTGGGCAGTGAGCGGGTATCAATCTCCTGTTCGTACACTACATCTCCCAGTGAAACACCGGGATCATATTCATCCCCATCATAATAATCGCCTTCATCCTCTGTACCACGTCTGTCATCGCGTGGATAATATCCGTAACGCTGTGCCAGTAACAGGTTGCTTTCATAAATTTTGGAGATGATCACTTTTACCTTCGGAATATTGACAATACGTACTTCTATGTTCTTACGGCCTTTGTCTGACAGGTAAACGGCTTTACCATTGGCAAAACTCAGCGAAGGCTCCAGTTCACCAAAAGCCACATTTCCCTGGTATTCTTCTCGCAGTACTCCACCAATACGTCCACGCAAGCCTTTGGCAATTGTCACCGTATAGCTTTTATCAGCATCAAACTGGTCGCTGGTGATGGAAAAACCATCGTCTGTAACCTGTACTGAAAATTTTACAGAGGGGCTGAAACGGACCAGGGAAGCAATATTGTCGGTATTGACCTGCTGGCTGGTACGCACATAAACAATACCTGAACTACCATCGTGTTCGCCACGAACGTCATTGATGGCAAGATTGTATGGAGAGGCTATAAAGATCTTGTTCTCTATCGCTTCTTTGGTACCATTATTACCGCCTTGTGGTATAATGCCTTTATCGAGGCTCACTTTGGCTTCAATGTCTTTGTCTTCGGCTTTGATACCCGCCAATCGCAGGGTAACCCGGCTGTCGTTGGCCAGTGTTGTAATAGTATAGTCAACCTGTTTGCCACCGATTGACAATTTCATTTTATCCTTTATAGTAGCAGGCGCTACAGGATAATTGAAATACAGATCAACCTGTGGAACTGCCGTGGTAGAACGTTCGTCCTGCAATACCCAGGCCGCGTTGGTATTTTCCAGTTTGAGATAGGGCGTAAAGAAAGAGATGTTATCAGATTTGCCAATACGGCCATAGCTGCTGAACTGCAATATCTTGTTGTTCAGTTTGGCTTTGAATGAAGTGGCCGGGGGCAGTGGCCCGGCAGGAGAAAACACCAGTTCATCCGCATGCTCCCAGCGGAAACGGCCACGGATCTTAGGTTCAAAGGAAATATATTCTGTAGAATCCCACTGGTTCAGCAATGAATCGCTGATCAGTTGTTTGTCGAAACGGAATACCAGGTTGCCCAGTGGTTGTACTTCTTCTTTGGCACTGGTATAGTCAAGATTAACCAGGGAACGGTTGCAACCGTATAAAAAAATAACAACCAGCGCGGTTGTTACGGCAAACAGTTGTTTACGCATAAAAGGTAATGGTTAAGATATGTAGTCGAAAATAGGGTGTTAAAATACAAAATGAAATTAAAAAGGGGGTTAATTGTTCAACAGGTTTGGTAAAAAACCAGGAGCAATTACTGATAAGCTAAGGAGGAATATCGTGCCATCGGGCAGGCGACCCCGAAGAGTCCATATGTGAAGGTTTGTAACAGAAAGATACTATACAGCACAGACCATCTTCAAATTTTTGCAGATAAGGATTTGTTAATTCGGACGCATTGGTTAACCGGTAAGGCTCTTTTAATTAACTGGTCCATATTATGGTTTTTATGCTGACAATCCATTTATCCTTTCAACTATTTAAGGCATGGAATTTCACGAAAACCATATATATCATCTTTACAATAGGGGAAACCGCCGGCATTGCAAGATCATGAATTACTGCCTGATGCCTAAACATTTTCATTTTCAAACAAGGCTCTGTTTTTTGAAATGCCGGATCAGAATCCTCTGACATTTTACGATGATTCGTATAAAGTTATCAGAAAGGATGATATTGAAAAGGTAATTGATGAGTAAGCCGGCTGGTTGGACGCCACGGTTTGAACCGTGGTACTTGGGGGGATACGCTAACAGAAAGCCAAATCACCAAATTCGGTCACCATCCATAACAGAAATCCGTTTCCCTTTCGTTCTTTTGTTGTGTAATTGGCTGAACGGATAACAATGGCATTCAAAAACACTTCTATATTCAACAGGTTACTGAAAAAGCGCAATACGGCTTCTGCCAGCCCGCATCCACAGACTCCGAAACAGAAGATCTTCAATTGGCTGAAACGGATCGGGATTACCTGTGTGGCCATGTTCCCGCTGTTCTTACTCCTGAATTGGTGCTTCCCGGTACCCGATAGCATAGAATATTCAACCATTGTTACAGACAATAAGGGCTATGTGATACATGCCTATCTTACCAAAGATCAGCAATGGCGCATGAAGACCGAACTGGAAGAGATCTCTCCCCTGCTTCGCAAAACCATTGTCGAAAAGGAAGATAAATACTTTTACTATCACCCGGGTGTAAACCTGGCTGCCATTGGCAGAGCTGCGGCCAAAAACATCTTCCGGTTAAAACGCACTTCCGGTGCTTCTACCATTACCATGCAGGTAGCCCGCGCACTGGAACCCAAACGGAGAACCTATTTCAATAAACTGATCGAGACTTTCCGTGCGCTGCAGTTGGAATGGAAGTACAGTAAGGACGAAATATTACAGATGTACCTGAACCTGGTACCCTATGGCGGTAACCTGCAGGGTGTAAAATCGGCCTCTATCCTGTATTTCAAAAAGAACCCCGATCACCTGTCACTGGCAGAGATCACCGCACTGTCAATCATTCCCAACAGGCCTTCGTCACTGGTAATTGGCAAAAACAATGATAAGATCATTGAAGAGCGGAACCGCTGGCTGCAAAAATTTGCCACCGACAAAGTATTTACACAAAAGGAAATTGCTGATGCCTTGCAGGAGCCACTTACTGCTACACGCGGAACAGTACCCCGCGAAATTCCGCACCTGGCCTATCGGCTGAAACGCCAGGGAGGTAATACCATTCATACCAATATTGTGCTGAATACCCAGTTGAAAACAGAAAAACTGGTAAAAGATTATTCACGTACGCTGGCACTGAAAAATATCCGTAATGCTGCTGTTATTGTTATCGACAATCATACCCATCGTGTTATCAGTTATGTAGGCTCGGCCGATTTTACTGATACTACTGATGGCGGACAGGTAAACGGTGCTGCTGCGATCCGTCAGCCGGGCAGTACGTTGAAACCATTATTATATGGTATGTGCATTGATGCCGGACTAATGACACCTAAAACAGTACTTACAGATGTGGCCGTGAATTATGAAGGGTATGCTCCCGAAAATTATGACAAACAGTTTAACGGGTATGTGACCATGGAATATGCACTGGAGCATTCTCTGAACATCCCTGCAGTAAAAGGATTACAGGTGCTGGGCAAGGATAAATTTATACAAACACTGGCCGGATGTAATTTTCAACAGGTGAAAAAAGATCATCGCAAACTGGGCCTGTCGCTGATACTGGGCGGATGCGGTGCTACCCTGGAAGAACTGACGGGTATGTATTCTTTGTTTGCCAATGATGGCCGGTACATTGCACCCTCTTACCGGCAGGAAGATACACTTCGCACCAACGGAGCCGGTAAATCAGTTTTAACGCCGGCAGCCACTTTCATGATCAATGAAACACTTTCCAAAGTAAACCGTCCTGATTTTCCGCTGAACTGGCAAAGCACTGAGCATATGCCCAAAATTGCCTGGAAAACAGGCACCTCTTATGGCAGACGCGATGCCTGGAGCATCGGGTACAATAAACACTATACCATTGGTGTGTGGGTAGGAAATTTTTCGGCGTTGGGGATCCCGGAATTAAGTGGAGCCAATGTAGCCACCCCGCTGTTGTTTAAAATTTTCAATACCATTGATTATGACAGCGACCAGGAATGGTTCGATATGCCAAAGGACTGCGACAGTCGTATGGTATGCTCCGAAACTGGAATGGTACCTACCGACCGGTGTCCGGATGTAATTACAGATTATTTTATCCCGCTTATCTCTTCTACCCAGCCTTGTAACAACAGGCAGGAAGTAATGGTATCGCCCGACGAAAAAATCACCTACTGTAAACATTGTATGCCCGAAACAGGTTATAAAAAGAAATGGTATAAAGTGGTTACTCCTGATATGCAGCGCTTTTTTGCAGAAAGACGCATTGCTTATGAAATGATACCACCGCATAATCCTGCCTGCGAAAAGATCTTTAAAGACGGAGCACCGGCAATCACCTTTCCCCGCAATGGTGCAGAATATCTGATGAGCAAAAAACATCCCGAACCGCTGCAACTTACCTGCAACGTAAGCAATGATGTGAGTAAAGTGTACTGGTATATCAACGACCGGTTTTACAAGGCAGCAGACGCCCGTACCAAACAATTCTTTCTGCCTGAAGAAGGACCCATAAAAATATCCTGTACAGACGATAAGGGGAGAAACAGGGATATCCGGATCAGGGTAAAGATGGTGAATTTCTGATGCTGAGTGAAGAGCAGATACGCAAATAAAAGCCCCGGCATAAAACCAGGGCTTATATCAGGAAATATTTACTGTAATTAATCAAGTTTTTTTACACTGCCGCTACCTGCAATGTGGCTATCTACCTGTGCATTGCCTTTGTAACGGATATCGCCGCTGCCGCTTACATGTACCTCCAGTTTTACGCTGGCAAATACTTCCGCATCCCCACTACCTACAATCTTTACAGATGTTTCTTCTGTTTTCAGATCCAGTGCATGGATATTACCGCTGCCGGTTACGTCGCCTTTAAAGGTTTTGGTCTGACCTTTTAATTCTATATCACCACTGCCGCTGGAAGAAGCACTGATTTCCGGTGCATCTACCTCTGCTTTGATATCAGCACTACCGCTTACACGCAACACGATCTTCTGAGTGCTGCTGATCACTCCCTGGCCTACAATATCCCCGGAACCGCTGGAACTGATCTCTGTATAGGAAGGAGCAGTAACATATATCTTCACATCACGGTGTGTACTAAGCCAGAAACCATCTTTGGTACCTATTTTCAGCACGCCGTTTTCCACATACGTTTCAATATAAGGTATAACATTCTCTTCGGCTTCAATCTTTACAGAGTTGGGACCTGTTGCAACATAAATATCAAATGAACCGCTGGAATGTACACCTGTAAAACCGGTTTCGGTTCTGGTCTGTGTTTGCACATTGCCATTTCCTTTGATCTTTTTACCGGTAACAAACCTGCAGGCCCCTAATAAAACCGTTGCTGATAATAATAACAACAATATCTTTTTCATATATGGTGGTTTTAGCGTTACAAAAATTAATGAAATAATACTCTTTTCAAAATCATTTGACGCAGGGAGTATAAAAAGGTTACAGGTTAAGATATAAGATTTAAGTTACACGACATAAAGCACAAGGAAATACACTTACTAAATATAGCAGCCGCTTTCTGACAAGCGTCTTGTACCTTGCTCCTTTTACCTTATGTCTTAGTCCCCAAACTTTCCTACCTTCGCGTCACCATGACGGAAAAGATTCTTATTCTCGATTTTGGCAGCCAGTATACTCAGTTGATTGCCAGGGCCGTACGTGAGGCCAATGTTTATTGCGAAATAATTCCCTACCACAAACCTGTACAGTTCGATGCCTCTCTGAAAGGCATCATCCTTTCAGGATCTCCTTTTTCTGTAAATGACGCCAATGCACCTGAAGTAGACGTGCAGGCATTGAACCAGCAGGTACCGGTATTGGGTGTTTGCTACGGCGCCCAGCTTACCGCCAAACAGTTTGGAGGTGTTGTGGCTAAAAGTAACAAACGTGAGTACGGACGTGCGCTGATGCAAAAAAAGCAGGACGACATTTTACTGAACGATGTTATTGATAACTCGCAGGTATGGATGAGTCACAGTGATTCTGTACTGGAAATGCCGGCAGGTTTTGAAGTGCTGGCCGCTACAGAAAGTATTCCGTATGCAGCCTTTAAAAAAGGTATTGATGGCCTGGCATTGTACTGTGTACAGTTCCACCCTGAAGTATACCATTCTGTTGAAGGCAAAAAACTCCTTAAAAACTTCCTCGTAAATATCTGTGGTTGTGCCCAGGACTGGACACCTGCACACTTTATTACCGATACTGTTAATGCACTGAAACTGCAGATCGGTGATCGTAAAGCTATTATGGCACTGAGCGGTGGAGTTGACTCTACCGTTGCAGCCACTCTTATTCACAAAGCCATCGGCGACCGCCTGTATGGTATTTTTGTAGATAATGGAGTATTGCGTAAAGATGAATTTGAACAGGTACTGGAGACTTATCGCCAGATAGGACTGAATGTAAAAGGTATTGATGCTAAAAACCTGTTCTACAATGAACTGAAAGGCAAAACCGATCCGGAAGCCAAACGTAAAACCATCGGTAAACTGTTCATTGATGTGTTCCAGGATGAAGCTAAAAAGATAGAAGGGATCGAATTACTGGGGCAGGGTACTATTTATCCTGATGTAATTGAAAGTGTTTCCGTTCATGGACCTTCTGTTACCATCAAATCGCACCACAACGTAGGTGGTTTGCCGGATATTATGCACCTGGAACTGGTAGAACCACTGCGTTTCCTGTTCAAAGACGAGGTACGTCGCGTTGGTCGTGAGCTGGGTATTCCTGATGATCTGCTGAACAGGCATCCTTTCCCCGGCCCTGGTCTGGCAATCAGGATACTGGGAGAGATCACCCCGGAAAAAGTACAGTTGCTGCAGGATGCCGATGACCGTTACATCAAAGGACTTAAAGAATTTAATTTATACAACCAGGTGTGGCAGGCAGGCACTATCTTACTGCCGGTAAAAAGCGTGGGGGTAATGGGTGACGAAAGGACCTATGAATTTACCGTAGCACTGCGTGCCGTAACTTCTGTCGATGGGATGACTGCCGACTGGGCGCATCTGCCATACGAATTCCTTGCACACATTTCAAACGACATCATTAACAACGTACGGGGAATTAACAGGGTGGTATACGATATCAGCAGCAAACCACCTGCAACGATTGAATGGGAGTAACCGTCTGTACAGCATATACCATAAAGGGTTGTACTGTATCATGTTTGCAATGAAAAAAGTATTCCAACGTTCTTGCGTGATATAGTATAACCCGGTGGCTTAATATACCATGTGTGATTGTTTCTGCCGGGAAGGGTCATTCAAAATTGTTTGCGGATGAAGCACATTCAGCTATCAGTACTCATCATGCTTGCTTTATTGCAGGTACTTTTTACGCATGCACAGGCCGATTCTGTTCAAGGCCGTTATCATATTGCTGTTTTTGCCCCTTTATACCTGGACTCTGCTTTTGACGCCGGTGGTAATTACCGGTACGACAAAAATTTTCCCCGCTTTTTCAATGCCGGTTTAGAATTCTGGGAAGGCGCCCAACTGGCCATTGACTCCATGAAAAAAGAAGGGCTTCAACTGGAAATACACGTGTACGATACACGTTCTGCCATCCAGAAACCAGAAGTTGTTACCCGGGAAGAAGATTTTAAAAATACAGACCTCATCATAGGGCATGTTACCGTAAATGAGGCCGCACTGCTTGCACATACTGCCGCTACACTGGGTGTTCCCTTTATAAATGCCAACCTGCCCAACGATGCCGGCGTAACCAACAATCCGCATTTTGTAGTACTGAACGCTACACTGGCAACACATTGTACAGCCATTTATAAATACCTGCAAAAGAATTTTGCGTTATCCAACATTGTCATATTCCGAAAAAAAGGAGTACAGGAAGACAGGCTGCAGGAGTATTTAACCGATGCAGCAAAGACCACTTCATCAGTTCCGCTGAAAGTAAAATACGTTACCCTGGAAAATAATTTTACGGTAAAACAATTACTGCCACATCTCGACAGTAATGTGACCAATGTTTGCCTGGTAGGCAGTCTTGATGCTGCATTTGCACAAACCATCTGTCAGCAACTGGCTTCTGTCAGCAGCAGTTATGCCAGCACTGTATTTGGCATGCCCACCTGGGAAATGGTTGATTTTGAAAAACCGGTGTACAAGGGCATTGAAATTTATTACAGCACTCCTTTTTATACAGACCCCGCCAATAAACTGGTAACAGCTCTGCAGGAGCATTTTAAAACTGCCCTGTTCGGCTATCCTTCCGATATGGTGTACAGAGGCTATGAAACCATGTATCGTTTCGGTCACCTGTTAAGCGATCATGGTAAAAATCTCAGTTCCAGCCTGGGTGAAAAGAAATACAAGGTCTTTAATGATTTTGACATTCAACCCGTTCTGAACCGCAAAACCATGACACTGGATTATTTTGAGAACAAAAAGCTGTATTTTATCCGTAAAGTAGATGGTGCTGTAAAGGCTGTTTATTAATTGTTCCGGATCTGAAGGTTTAAAGTTCTGCAATAACCCATTGCTAACAGTTGAAAGACAGAATATATGCTTTGATCTCAATCTTTCAGCCTGCTGTACTTCGTATTTCTTACCAGCATCCCTTCGGCATAATATTTTAAGTAAATGATATATGCCACTGATAGATTTTACAGACAAGGGTTTATACTGCCGTGCCGGCGATTTCTATATTGATCCCTGGAAACCGGTGGATAGGGCTGTCATTACACATGCCCATAGCGATCATGCACGCCCCGGCAATCAATACTACCTCTGTCATCGTTATACAACTCCGCTGTTACAATTGCGACTGGGAGATAATCATTACCAAAGCCTGGAATGGGGCGAAGCCATTTATATGAATGGTGTTAAAGTTTCGCTGCATCCGGCCGGACACATTATTGGTTCTTCACAGGTTCGTGTGGAGCAAAATGGTGAAGTGTGGGTAGTAAGCGGTGATTATAAAACCGAGAACGATGGCATCAGCGGGGCTTTTGAAGCAATACCCTGTCACACTTTTATATCGGAATCTACTTTTGGTTTGCCTATTTACAACTGGAAGCCGCAGCAGGAGATCTATACGGACATGCAAAACTGGATACGTTCCAACCAGGTAACCGGCAGAATCTCTGTATTGATTGCTTATAGCCTGGGAAAAGCGCAAAGAGTATTAAAAGCCATTGAGCCGGTAACCGATCGCATTTTTTTACATGGAGCTATCTGGAACACTCACCAGGTATTAACAGCAGAAGGCTGGGAATTACCCACTGTACAACGTGTAACTCCTGATATTCCAAAAGAACAATATAAAGGTAGCGTGGTCATTGCACCCCCATCTGCCGACGGAACGCCCTGGATGAATCGCTTTACACCTTTCAGCGTAGGGATCTGTAGCGGATGGATGCAGGTACGCGGTCACCAGCGCAGAAGAAATGCAGATGCCGGTTTTGCGCTCAGCGATCATGCAGACTGGAAAGGTTTGCTACAGGCTGTAAAAGCCACCGGTGCTGAAAAAGTATTTGTAACACACGGATTTCAGGCCGCGTTCAGTCGCTACCTGAATGAACAGGGCATTGAAGCAGGCGAAGTACAGACTGCTTTTGGTACGGAAGAGGAGGAACAATTTGAAAATGAACCAATTTGAAAATTTGAAAATGGACAACATGATCTTAGCGTACTTAATGTTCAGATGCTATCAGTTGATTGCGGTGGATGCCATTTTCAAATCTGCACATCTTCAAATTTTCAAATTATGAAGTCTTTCGCCAAACTGGTAACACAGCTCAGTATGTCTACCAAAACCAACGATAAGCTGGATGCATTGGTAGATTATTTTACGCATGCCGACGATAAAGACAAGGTATGGGTGATTGCACTTTTCAGCGGCAGACGTCCGCGCCGTACAGTCAATTCAACACAACTACAAACCTGGTGCGCTGAACTGGTACAACTTCCTATATGGCTGCTGGAGGAAAGCTATCATACTGTGGGAGATCTTTCAGAAACCATTGCCCTATTGATACCTGATACTTTTTCTGTAACACCCTCTGTCAACAAACCGCTGTATTATTATGCAGAGCAATTTATTGCGCTGGAAAAAGCAACCGAGGAAGAAAAGAAAACCTTTATAGTACAATCATGGCTTGAACTTACCAGCAAAGAACGTTTCGTATTCAATAAATTATTGTCAGGCACATTCCGCGTAGGCGTGTCACAAAAGCTGATGGTCAATGCGCTGGCAAGATCGCTGAATACAGATGCCGGCGTGATTGCTCACCGGATCAGTGGTAACTGGAATCCTGCATCCACCACATTTGAAGACCTGTTGAGTGCAGAAGCCACAGCCATTGATCATTCAAAACCCTACCCTTTTTACCTGGCCTATGCACTGGAAGAAAATTTGCAGGAACTTGGCTCCCCACAGGAATGGCAGGCTGAATGGAAATGGGATGGTATCCGCGGTCAGATCATCAAACGCAATGACACCCTGTTTGTATGGAGCCGTGGTGAAGAACTGATCACAGAGAAATTTCCCGAATATGAAACGCTTACTCCACTTCTGCCCGACGGTGTGGTAATTGACGGAGAAATACTGCCATTCAAAGATGGGCAGGTATTGAACTTTAACGTTCTGCAAACCCGTATCGGTCGCAAAAATGTAACTAAAAAACATTTGCAGGAAGCACCTGCCGGCATTTTTGCGTATGACCTGCTGGAATTTAATAGCGAAGATATCAGGCATCTTGCACTGGAAGAACGACGTGCAATGCTGGAAAAACTGGTACAGCAAGTTCAGCTTCCCCTACTACAGTTGTCGCCCATTGTTCCTTTTACAGACTGGAATGAGCTAGCCACCATTCGCGAACAGGCACGTACCATCAACAGTGAAGGACTAATGCTGAAAAGAAGATCTTCTGCTTACCAGGTAGGTCGTAAAAGAGGCGACTGGTGGAAATGGAAAATTGATCCGCTGGTGATTGATGCGGTGATGATCTATGCGCAGAAAGGCGCCGGTCGCAGAAGTAACCTGTATACAGATTACACGTTTGCCGTAAAGGATGGCGATAAACTGGTTTCATTTACCAAAGCTTACTCCGGTTTAACGGACAAGGAATTTGCAGAAGTGGACGCTTTTGTAAAACGCAATTCGCTGGAAAAATTTGGTCCCGTGCGTACGGTAAAACCTGAACTGGTATTTGAAATTGCTTTTGAAGGAATTGCAGCCAGTAACCGGCATAAATCGGGCGTTGCCTTGCGTTTTCCCCGTATCAACCGCTGGCGTAAAGACAAAAAGGCCGATGAGATCAATACCCTGGAAGATCTGAAGAAGATGCTGGAAGTTTACGGTAAGTAAACATGTAAAACACTGGTTATAAGTTGTAGGTTATACCTGACCCAACTTCCAGACTATGAATTAAATAGTAAAAAATTATCCTCCGGTTTGCATTTAACCTATAACTTATTGCCTATAACCTACAACTATTCCCTCGCTCTGTACTAATTTTATACTGCATCGAAAACGGTACCAATGAAAAAATGGGGCATCCTTATCGTGATAGTGATCAGCGGAATGGCATTTACCACCCTGCTGAATGAACTGCGTGATACAGAACCGGTACCCATTCCTCCCAGCCAGCAACGCATGAATGGTGATCCGCAGAAAGGCTTTACTTACCTGACTACCGGTGATTATGTAAAAGGCGGTATCCCCTATAGCTTCTTTATACTTGGATTGGGCAAAGACAAAAAGAATTACCTGCAACGTACCGGTAAAAATGAAAAGCTTTCACACGACTATACTGCTGTTACTGCTACAAATGGCGAAATACTGGTAGCACCTAATTGCCTGCAATGTCATGCGCAGGTATTTGATGATCATCTGTATATAGGTATGGGCAATACCATGATCAATTTTGCAGAGGACGACAAACTGAACCTGCGCAACCTGCAACGTCTTGAGTCCGTATTAAAACTGACCGCTCCACGCAAATATGAGGCTTCTAAATCATTTATCAATGTTGCCAAAGCAATAGGTCCTTACCTGATAACAGAAGTACAGGGTGTAAATGCTGCAGACAGATTGGCCGCTATACTGGCTGCACATCGTGATCCTGTTACCTTTAAATGGAATGAAAAATCACAACTTGAAATTCCGGCAGAAGTAATTCCTACAGACGTACCAGCCTGGTGGTTATTGCGTAAAAAGAATGCTATGTTTTACAATGGATTCGGTCGCGGTGATTTTGGCCGTTTCCTGATGGCATCCAACCTGCTTACTGTAAATGATACAGCTGAATCACGCGAAGTAGATAGTCATATGCCAGACGTACTGGCATATCTGTATACATTAAAACCTCCGGCATATCCCGGTTCCATTGATCTGCAACTGGTCAAAGAAGGTGAAAAAGTTTTCCTGGATAACTGTGCAAAATGTCATGGCACATACGGAGCTAATGAAAGTTACCCTAACCTGCTGATACCACAGGCTGTTATACAAACTGATTCCATGTTGTATACAAGCAATTACTCCAATCCTCAATTTGTAAACTGGTTCAACAACAGTTGGTTTACACAGGGAGATCATCCTGCACGGCTGGAGCCTTTTGCCGGTTACATAGCACCACCACTGGATGGTATCTGGTGTACAGCACCCTACCTGCATAATGGTTCTGTTCCAACACTGGAAGCCTTATTGAACAGCGATCTTCGTCCGCGGTACTGGTCAAGGGATTTTGACAAACCTGCCTACGATTATAAAAGTATCGGCTGGCAATTCACCACTCTTCAGCAACCCGGTAAAAAGAATATCTACAATACAGACCTGCCGGGCTACAGCAATCGCGGACATTATTTTGGTGATCAACTTACCAATGAAGAACGTAAAGCTGTGATTGAATACCTGAAAACCCTCTAAAGATTAAAAATAAGAAATGGGAAATACGGATGGCTTATTCTGTATTATTCATTGCCCGTAACCCAAAGCATGAAGCTTTGCCCGGAGTTTCAGGCTTTCCACCTCTTAATTATAAAAACTGCATTCTGCAAATAGTTTACAAAACAAAAAAGGCCACCCGAAGGCAGCCTCTTTGTTTATTTTTTGATTTCATTCATTATCGCATCAGGTACATTTTGCCATACCCGTTGGTAAAGAACTTATCTGTATTGTCATCCTGTGCTTTGTACTTATCCATAGACTTACCATTCAAGGTTGTAACTACCCTGTATAGATACACACCGTTACCCAGTTTTTGACCGTACTGGTCGGTACCATCCCATTTAAACTCTGTAATATTTCTACCGATATGCAATGGTCCCAGTTCGGCCTTGGTAACCTCACGTACAATTTTACCGGTTACCGTTAATATCTGTATTTTGATATTACTGGGCACTTCGCTACCTGTAATGGTAAATACAAAGGCTGTAGAAGTACTGAATGGGTTTGGATAGTTCAGTACGTTCGAGATCATAGGTTTGGTAATAACACGGAATGCAATACGGTATTGCAGTTGACCTGCCTTGTTATTACTTCTGTCTTTACCTTTTACAGTCAACTCATATTCATCTTCATCAGGATTAAACTGTTTGGTAAATGCAGGTCTGAATTCAATACTTGCCGTGTTATTACTTCCACTTACTGCGGGGATAAACCGCAGCGTATCATTGTCAAAATAATAGGTACGTGTACTGGCGTCAGGAAATTTCACTTCCACAGAGCTGATAGACGTATCATTCAACAGCATGTATTTGGCTTCATCCTTGATCTTGATCTGGATCTGAGGTCTGCTGGAAACAATATCCCTGTTCAGAATGTGCTGTCCATCGAATGTTACATCCATTACCGGGCTGGTTTTGTCAGGACGTACATAGAAGGTATGATACAGGAAGTTATTAAAGTGATATTGCTCCGGCTGACTGTTCTCCGGGTTGAACTCCACATATAATGTATTGTCTTCCAGGTAATCTTTGGTATCAATAGTAAATACCAGTTTAACGGTGTCGCCAACTACCAGTGGTTTTTGTTTGGGTATATTAACCAGTCGCTGTACGTTACTCCGATCGGTGATAAATACTTTTACAGCAATGCTGTCTTCAAATGGTATTTTACTGATATTCTTGAATGCAACCCCAAAATTCAGCGGTTCTCCTACATCCAGTGTATCCTTCATGTTGAAGAACAGGTTATGCGCCAGGGCTCCCTCGGGTGCCGGAGTATATAAGATCCGCCATTTATCCAACTGGAACGGCGTTGCCTTAACAGAATCCGCTACCCGCATTTTCAGCTGCATATAAGGATAATGTACGGCATCTACCGTTGATATATCCAGCACTCGTGTGTTCTGATCCATCGTGAACAGTTTGGTCGGTACATTTTCCGGATCAATACCAATCACATCTACTGCTACATTATCCATTGATGGATTTTCAAGACTGGAACCACTCCATTTAGCGGTGTGCCAGCTTTTGGCAGGACCGAACTTAGGTGAAGTGATATAACCAACAGTATCGGGTGTAGTACAATCAACTGACAGGTTCACTTTGTCGCTCGTATCTACTGAAATTGCATACTTGGTAAAAGCGGGGTCGCCTTTTTTGAATACAAAACTCAATGCCCTGCGGCTGGTATACATATCCACAGCATATCCCCCCATGCCATAAATGGTATGATATAGTGATATACCAGATCCCAACGTAAGCGTATCATTCTTCCATTTATCAATAAATGTATTCTGATTGAGATAAGGGCTGGTATTTGTTCTGCACACGATATAAAATCCATTGGGGATCATATTCAGGAAATCCATCGCATTTTTACGCCCCGTAGCAGTTGTCAATGAATAAATAAAGCCGTATTCGCGCTGGGTTCCGCAATTGGATTTGTTACTGTTGTATAAACCCGTTGCACCTGAAAAATCATTTATCCAGGGTTTGAAAGAAATCGGGTCCAGTACATTAAAAATCAGCTCATCGTAATTACATCCCGGCCCGATATAATCCAGACCGTTTACAGAAACCAGGAAGTTAGATTGCTGTCCTGCCGCTGTAGGATATGTAGCATTACGCACAAACAGGTTATTGGTAATAGAACTAAACGTCCAGTTTCTATTAGCACTATTCATGAAAACCCTGTCTCCGGTAGAATTGAGATGCTGGTAGTAATGTGACTGATTCACACCTTCTGTATTGGGAATATAAGTGAATGATGAAACATTCCATTGGTAGTCAGGTCCTGAAGTTGGCACCGTAGCTACCCGCCAGTAATACACTACACTATCCTGGTATACAACACCTGGCGTAAATTCCAGCACACCGCCTGTTGAAGTGATCGTTTTGCTCACCTTCAGCGGAGAATTGAATGCCGTAGTGGTATCCATTTCCATAATATAGCTTCTGGAAGTGCTGAGCGGGTTGGCCGTAGAAGCATACAGTTTCTGCATCGGATCAGTAATGATAGCATATTCATAAGGATATGCAGGTTTTGCCTCATCCTCATAAATATAGAATTCCTGAGTAGCAGTGTTATTGCTTTCAGACATTTCATCAATAGCCATATCTGCATCAATCGTAACAGTGATCTTATTCAGTCCCTTATCACGTAAAGGAACAACAGGTACCGATAATGTAATAGAATCGGCATTGCGGATCCCTTTCACTTTATGACGATAAATAATCCCCACGGTTCCATCAGGATACTGGCGTCTTACTTCCAGTAATACTGAATCGCTGATAGCCCTGCCAATATTCGCCATGCGGATCTTTACTTTAAAATCATTTTCTGCTACTGAAATAAAGGTGGGCGATATTTTAATGGAAGATGGTTCTATTACAAAATCAGGCTTGGGTTGCCCGTTAAGATACAAAGCCGGGTCGCCGTGTAAGGTGATCTCCTCAGCATGAGAACGGGCATAATAATCACTGATACCAGCTACATTGATCAGTCTCGTCAACGCATCGCGACATATCTCACCCAGCGTTTTACCATAATCTACCTGTCCTATTTCATAATAAAGATTATTCAGGTAAACGTTCAGATAGTTCACTATACCAAAGTGGGTACTGGCAACAAATGCAATGGTACCGTGTTTGGGTGCCAGTACAAATTTTTCTGACAGGGTTTCATTAACCGAAAATCGTTGTGCATAATAGGTAAAGAAGTTACCTGCATTACATCCGTTTACAAAGAATACAGGATACTTCCCTTCGTTGGCATAGGTTTCCGGTTTATCAATATCAAATTCAAGCGTAGTAGAAGAAGAGTGACCAAAATAGGTAAGGAAACTGATGCCCTCATTAAAAAGTCCGGCCAGGCGTTCCGCATTCATCATTTCAACCGGGTTGGTAGATGTTTTACAGAACATCGACACTTTTCCGCCAAAGGCTGTATCTTCTATGATCTGTTTGTACACGTTCATGTAATTACACAACACAGTTCCCAGGTAAATATCACTGGAACCTGTTACATGCGCTACGTTTTTCATCCACTCGCGTGCAGCTAAAGTAGCTGGCGAAGTCTGCTGCACATTTTCATACTGCTTCATTTTATCCAGGTACACTTCTATTTCCTTTCCATCTACTACTGACAGACGACCGATGGGCGTTACAGCAATAGGATTGGCACCATCCACAGAACTCAACATGTTGTCTGAGCCGGGATAACCAAATGTAGGAACCAGGTTCAGCCTGTCTACCAGCGGCATAGCTTCATTATTATGATAGTCATAATAAGTCATACCTCTGCCCATCAGGAACACGAACTTGGGTTGTATGGTAAAACTGGCGCGTGCATAGCGCAAAAAGTTTTTAATAGCAATCGGGTCCTTTTTAATGCCATAGCCAAACTGGTCAATCAACTCATTCACATCTACAATGACCACTTTGTGGCTACCACCTTGCGAAGACTGCCGATAGGTTTTGTAATCTTCAACCGGGTTATTGCCCGAAGAACCTGTATACAGGATAGGGTGAGAGATAATGATATAATCTCCGTGATTGGCTGCATTTGCGTAATTCACAAAATTCTTTGTGGCCAGGTCGCTTACTGCAATAATATTCGAAGCATCTTCACTTACCAGTACCAGTTTACGGATGGCCGAAGAGCCAGGCAACGCAAACTTTACAGTGCCGGGAGTAGAAATGTCTCCAACATATCTTTCCCCGTTATTAAGATCATACAATACAGGAGCAACAGATCCGTAATTGAAATTGGTAATATTTAACAGGTAGCCTGCAGGTTTTGCAGGCAGTGTAAATTCAAAATTGGATTGATTGGCAAAGTTGAACTGGCGCGCATAGTTGATCTCAAAATAAGACACCACCATCCTGTCAGTAGAAACGGCAGAATTATTCTGGAATGTAACATTTACAGTACCCGAGGATGATAAACCCGAGAGCACAACCCCGGTTTTCAGATCATTGAAATAGTTCATTACCGTATCTTTCACTACTGCTCCATCCACAGTTACCCGGATATTTCTTTCATTCAATGCATTGCCACACGCGCCAAATGCCATAGTAGCAGCCGGACCTCCGCTATACGGGAAAAGACTATTGATTGTTGTAGTAACCGGTCCTGAAGGTTTTATATCTGCTGTAGAATAAAATTCACCTTTGTCGTAAGAAGAAGAATAAATGTACTCACCCACTACCGATGCAAAACCCTGGTTCAGTTTTGCTTTGTAATAATTACCCAGTGTATACATGAAGTAAGGCTCCGGGGTCAGGGAACTTCCGCCGGGGTTATTGGTGATATCATTGATCAGAAAACCAGACTGGTTGGTATTTACACTCAGAAAGTACTGTGCTGTATCAGATATAATGCTCACTTTATCCGTATGCTGGTAAGCAGGATCGCGATACAAGGGAGCATCCGGTTTACCGTCATTCATCTGTCCCCAGAACTCAATGTACCCACCATCAGGCAATATACCTGTTGGTACAGAGGGATAAAAAGGAACCCGCTGGCCATTGCGCCACAGTTCCAGGTTCTGCACCGGTGTATTGGCAATGTTTGCCGATGCCAGTACAGATTTGCTGATGCGGTATAAACCGGTACGTCCTACTTTAAATTTATAATAGGTCTGACCGAACTTCACCCACTCATTGTAATACTGTTGTCCAAAGCCGGTAAGGCCAGACAGTATCAGCAACAGCGTAAAAATTTTCTTCATATAATAACGTTTCAAAGTTCTCTACGGGATTACGGATTATTTTTTCTTTTTCTTCTTCATATCAACTTTCAACGAAAACACGTGTGTGTATAACGGGTTCGATTGATTGGCCAGGTTGGTGAATGCATAATCGATCTGCACATTGGAAATATGGAAGCCCGCTCCTACTGATGGCTGATAGATCCATATCTTTTTGGTATTGGTAGTATCATTATCATCCAGCGCTTTCTGGAAATTATTGATACCAGCCCTTACAAAGAATACATTTTTCCAGCCCGCTTCCAGTCCCAGCTTAGGATCTACACTTACTACATCAGAAGCCCATACGGTATTGCGTTTACCATCAAAAGTAAGGTCCACATTGGCTTCGGCCAGCAGGTTCAGGTTACGGCTGATCTTAAAAGTATAGGCACCACCCAGTATCACCCTGGGTGCGGTCAGTTCGGTTGATTTTACCGGGATCTCGTTGCCGGTCAGGAAGTATACTTCACGCTGTTTTTCGTTCAGATTGAACGACCATGCGTTGAAAGTGGTGGTCACATCTCTTACAGCTACGCCTAACTGGAAGTTCTTGCCTTTGTACTGGGCACCCAGGTCAAAGCCAAATCCCCAGCCTGTTGCAAAATCACCAGCCTTGCGGTGAATGATCTTAACATTACCGCCAAAATTGATATCGTTATTTTTTACTTTAACTTTTTGAGCAAGAGAGATGAGGAAGGCGTAATCGGCAGCAGAGAAGTTAGTGATGTTATTGTAGTTGATCGTTCCGTCAGATTCGATAAGAAAGATGGTATTGGGAATATCGTCTACTGCAAACCGGAGTAATGACAGCCCCAGCACCCGTTTATTATCTTTTAGCGGTATGGCCAGACTGGCGTAATCGTATTTACCGATACCGGCGAAATATTCAGCGTGCATCAGGTTTACCTGCGGTTCATCCTTCACATTTACCAGGCCTGCAGGGTTCCAGTAGCCGGCAGTACCATCATTAACGGTGGCTACCTGTGCACTACCCATAGACAGACCACGGGCTCCGGCTCCTATATTCAGAAATTCATTGGAATACTTACGGAATTGCGCAAAAGCTGAATGCTGCCACAACACACCTCCGGTTATCATTGTGCAGAGAAGGAGTCTTTTCATCGATCCAATTTTCGGAATAAGCAATTTCATTTATTAGGACTATTTCATTCGGATATTGGCTGCATGGTGGATAAACTGTTTTCCTGCTTTGAAAATGAACCACTTCTATGCAACAGACACAAATATTGCCAAACGATTTTAAGGCGAAAATATTGCATCTGGCCCGGAAACCTGCATGAATCCTTACATTTGCACAATTCATTGATTACCCAAGAGATTACATAGATTAATTACACATTACGACGGTTAACAAACAATGAAAAAAAGTCGATTTTTTGACGTTTTTGGGTGTTTTCTCTTATGGACTGACCGTTTAAAGCTATTTGTATGACACTGGTTGAGGAACTACGCTGGAGAGGGATGCTACAGGATATCATGCCCGGAACCGCTGAACAATTACAAAAGGAAATGACCACGGCCTATATCGGCTTCGACCCCACGGCCGACAGTCTGCACATAGGCAGCCTGGTGCCTATTCTGTTGCTGGTACACCTGCAAAAAGCAGGACATAAACCCATTGCACTGGTAGGTGGCGCCACCGGTATGATTGGTGATCCTTCCGGCAGAAGTGAAGAAAGGAACCTGCTGAGTGAAGATCAGTTACAGAAAAACGTTGACGGCATCGGCAGCCAGCTTGCCCGTTTCCTGGATTTTGATCCATCCAAACCCAATGCGGCTGAAATGGCCAATAACTACGACTGGTTCAAGGATATCTCCTTTATCAGTTTTCTGCGCGATACCGGCAAGCACATTACGGTCAACTACATGATGGCCAAAGACAGTGTAAGAAAACGTATTGAGGGTGAAACCGGTATCAGCTATACTGAATTTGCTTACCAGTTGATGCAGGGATATGACTTTTACTGGCTGTACAAGCATAAGAACTGCAAAATGCAGATGGGCGGCAGCGACCAGTGGGGCAATATTACAACCGGTACCGAACTGATCCGTCGCAAGGCGGGTGGAGAGGCTTTTGCTTTTACGTGCCCGCTGATCACCAAAGCAGATGGCGGTAAATTTGGCAAAACAGAAAAAGGGAACGTATGGCTGGATGCTGCCAGAACCACACCTTACCAGTTTTACCAGTTCTGGTTACAGGCCAGTGATGCTGATGCTGAAAAATGGATCAAAATATTCACTTTTCTTACCAAAGATACCATTGAGAACCTGGTTGAAACACACCGGCAGAACCCTGCCGCACGTGAGTTACAGCGAACACTGGCAAAAGAGTTGACTACTTTTGTTCACGGAGAAGAAGAATACCGCAAAGCAGTTGAAACCACTGAAAAGCTGTTTGCTAACCAGAGCGCCCCTGCTGAATCGCTGAGCATAGATGACCTGGAAGGTATGGACGGTGTGATCAAATTTGATTATGCGCTGGACAAGATCAATGCAGGTACAGACATTGTGAGCTTCCTGGCCGAAACCGGCGTTTTCCCCAGTAAAGGCGAAGCACGTAAAATGGTGCAGGGCGGTGGAGTAAGTGTGAACCGCAACAAGATTGACAATCTTCAATTCAATATCGACGGTTCATTACTGTTACACGGTAAGTACCTGCTGGTACAGAAAGGCAAAAAGAACTACTACCTGGTAAAAGCCGTATAACCACTTTACAGTCTCTATTTATATTTATATAAAAAGTGCAGCGAAATGTTTCGCTGCACTTTTTTATTGCCATAAATATTCATTTCGTATATACAAACACGGTATTTTTATTCAACACTACATCACATATAGCATTCCGGAATACACTGTTAATATTTTAAAAATTGTGATTACCACAACTTCAGATCATTTATACGCGTCTGTTTATTGCGTTTTATTTTCATGGCAACTTCCATGTCTGTAATGCTAATGCTCAGAGACAACATTGTTATAAACTTTACACCATACTTTAACCTATTTTGATCCTGCATTATAAAACACTGCAAACCTGAGCGGTATGGATTAGTACCATACACTAAATCAATTGGTTAGCATAGCAATACAGTAAATGGCATTATTGTTGTTTTCTGGCATATAACACTATTAATCATTAACATGAAGAACTCCTTTTACTTTATACATCAGGGGCAAAGGGTGTTGTCTGAGATCATTTTCAATTTCAATGCGATTCATGATATCATCCTGGTGCTTCCTTTGACCCTGATCGTTGATGTTGACACATATATCCTGTTTGCAAAAAAACAGGAAAGGAAATGGCTGGAAGAAACACAGCTATCTATCCGGTTTCCGGAAACATTTAAAGACATGGCTAAAAGGCTGGCAGAATACTTTATTAAAGACAATTTTTCTTTTCATCCCAATGCTGCCCAGTCTTCCCATTTCGCTTCCGGCCGCTGATGATTCAGTATTATTCTTACCCCTTTACCTTTCTCTCTGGTTTTAGTATTTTTAAGTAGCTGATACTTTTTGTAAGCACCTTATCTGGCCAGCAATTCGCTATAGCCCGGATGGTACATACCTGCACTTACAACAGAGTATCCCTGCAACTAACAAATACATCAATTATGGTTCCTGCATACAGGATCACCCGGCTTACCAGCGATGCCAGCGTCATTGCAGATCTGTCTGAATTGCTCATCCATATTGTGGCTAATGGTGGTTCAGTCAGTTTTATGCATCCGCTGACATCTGAAAAGGCAACTGCTTTCTGGAAAACATCATTGGCTGCAGCTGACCGTGGAGAAAGAGTTGTACTAGGCTGTTATGACGGCGATGTGCTGGCAGGTACAGTTACCTTATTACTCGACTGTCCGCCCAATCAGCCACACCGTGCAGAAATAGCCAAAATGATGACACATGTCAATTACCGTGGCAAAGGCATTGCCAGCGCATTGCTCCAGGCAGCAGAAAATATTGCAGTAGAACAAGGCCGTACACTACTGAATCTTGACACCGCTGCAGATGAAGGTGCCGCCGGGTTTTATGAACGGCATGGATACACCAAAGCAGGCATTATCCCGGATTATGCCTTCAAACCTTTGGGTGGCCTGACAGACACAATATTGTATTATAAAAAGATTGGAAAAAACGACTCTCTGAATAGTTAGTAAAGATCAGATTTTACCCTCTTCACTTTTTTCAGGTACTGGCACAAGCGTTTTTTTGCTATCTACTTCATCACCCAGCAATAATCCCCACGGTTGCAATCCTTCTACCCTGTCGCAGATAATTTTCAGTATAGCAATAACAGGCAGGGAAAGGAACATTCCTGAAATGCCCCACATCATTTCACCAATGATCACACCAATGATGGTTGCCAATGCATTGATACGCACTTTTGAACCTACTATAACAGGCAACAGGAAATTGGCATCAATAATATGTACACCGATAATAATGCCGGCAACGGCTCCTACCACTGCCAGCGAAGCACCTGTTGCAATAGTAATAAAACAGCTTAGTAATAAAGCAGAAAATACACCCAGGTAGGGAATGATATTAAATATGCCTACGATCAACCCCAGTAAAACCGCGTACTTGATACCCAATGCCAGAAAAGCAATACAGCAGGCCAGTGCTACAATACCCATTTCCAGCAGTAAACCGGAAATGTACTTGCGGATGATATACTGTACTTTTTCAAGTATCTCATATACCAGCGGTTCGTGTTCGTCTCTGAATACAGTAACCAGGAATTTCACGATCCTTCTTCTGTAAAACAGCAGGAAGAAGGTGTAGATCATAATAAACACCAGGAAAATCAGTAACGACGATAGCGACATTACGGTAGTTCCCAATACCACGGTGGAAGAAGAGATGATCTTTGAAGTAGCATCCTGTACATAGCTCATCTGTGCATCAGCATTCATATGAAATTTCTTGCTGAACCATTGGCGAGCATTTTCAAATGAATGAGAAAGCTGGTCTTTAAACAGCGGCCAGTCCTGCCCCAGTTTTGAAAGCTGCGATCCCAGCAGGAACAACAACAGGAACGAGCCGCCGATGAGGATAAACAATGCTACAAAAGTGGCTGCGCTTCTTGAAAATCGCAGCTTTTTCTCAAAAAAAACAGCCACAGGCAAAACCAGTATGGCGAATAACATAGCAATGATCAAGGGGGCCAGTAGCTCTTTTCCGTGAATAGCCAGGTGACCAATAATGAATATACTTATCAGCACCATTGCCACTTTTATATATGCGGGCATTACCGGTAATTTCACGTCGCTCATATAGTAACGGTTTAGCTTTTATGCTCAATAATGTAAAAGATAAAGAAAATCAGGATCATTTGCTCTATCAATAACAATACCATCACATTGACTTATCCTGACCGGCTAAGCCTGTACTGAATTTACCCGTAAAGATTATACCGCATTTATGTTATTCGTATCAGCAGAACTATATCCTAGCTACTCCAGCTTCCGATATTGGAATGTCCCCAATGGTCAGGGGTGGCGTGGTTAAAATCTGATTTATAACGCTCCGGAATTTCCTGCAGGAAAGACCCTGTTTTGTAGGAGGGGAAAATTTCCTGGTAGGTAAGCATCGATTGAAATGAGATACGCCTGTAAATATGTGAACGGGTAATGTTCTCTTTTCTTTCCAGACCTGATGCACCCAATAACTCTACCACGCTTTCCACGGTATTTCTATGGAAGTTGGCCACCCGGGTCTTTTTATCTTCCACCACAAGTCCTACTGTCAGTTTAGGATTCTGCGTTGCCACTCCTACCGGGCACTTATTGGTATTACACAACAATGCCTGGATACAACCCACTGCCATCATCATAGCTCTTGCAGAATAGCAGGCATCAGCTCCCAGCGCCATGGCCCTGATAATATGGAAACCACTTGTTATTTTACCGGAGGCCAGTAATTTAATATGCCTCCGGATATCCAGGCCATTGAGAATATTATGTACAAAATCCAGCCCATCCAGCAAAGGTGCGCCCACATAATTGGAAAACTCCTGCGGCGCTGCACCTGTACCACCTTCAGCACCATCTACCGTAATAAAATCCGGGTACATATCCAGTTCTATCATGGCTTTACAAATAGCAATGAATTCGCTTTTGTGCCCGATACACAGTTTAAAACCTACCGGTTTACCGCCGGACAAATTGCGTAGTCGCTGAATGAACAATATAAGCTCCCTGGGTGTACTGAACGCTTTATGAAAAGGCGGAGACGCCACCAGTGTATTGGGTTCTATATTTCTTATGGCGGCAATTTCAGGTGTGTTTTTGGAAGCAGGCAGAATACCGCCATGACCCGGTTTGGCGCCCTGTGATATTTTAACTTCAATCATCTTTACCTGCGGTATCTGTGCCTTTTCCCGGAATAGCTCATCGCTGAAATTGCCATCAGCAGTACGGCAACCAAAATAACCGGTACCGATCTGCCATATAACATCCCCGCCATGTTTTAAATGATGCGGACTTAAACCACCTTCACCCGTATTATGCGCAAACCCTCCAATCTTAGCACCTGCATTCATTGCTTCAACAGCATTGGAACTAAGCGCTCCATAGCTCATGGCCGAAATGTTGTAAATACTACAGGAATAAGGTTGCGTGCAGTCTTTATTTCCTATCATCACCCGCGGATTATGATCCAGTAGTTTGAAATCTTTGGGGGCAATGGAATGACACATCCATTCGTATCCTTCCGAATAAACATCCAGTTGGGTGCCAAAAGGCATGGTATCATTCTCCTGTTTTGCCCGTTGATAAATGGTAGAACGGTCTATTCTGTTGATGGGTCTGCCATCAATATCAGATTCAATGAAATACTGATAGATCTTCGGTCGCAGCTCTTCCATCAGAAAACGCAACCTGCCAAAAACAGGATAAATTCTCATGATAGAATGTTTCTTCTGAAACATATCATAATATCCCAATCCTGTCAGTGTTACCACTATACCCAATACCACAAACCAATTGGGATTAAGATATACTGCGAGTAATAAGATCATTATTATCGCTGTTGTAGAAACTGCTATAAAGGTCTGACGCATACCTGGTACGTTTTTAATTGGTGCAGCTATCAGTCTGCCTGTAGTTGCAGGTAGCTGCGTTTACTTTTCTGGTTATATCAGTTGTTGACAACTTTCAATATTTCAATGGTTTTCAATCCTCCCGGCAATGTCCATTGTACAGACATTCCTTTTCTGAAACCTATTAAGGCAATACCCAATGGAGAAAAAACAGAGATTTTCTGCTCCTTTACATTTGCCAGCGCCGGTAAGGTAAGCGTGAATTTCAGTATTTTTCCTGTTCCGGCATCTACTGCTTCGAAATAAGAATTTATCCTGATCACTTCCTGGTCTATCTGCTGGTCATCTACCACATCTGCTTTACCAAGTTCCTCTACCAATAAGGTAGCCTCTTTTGATATAAGATGGGAAGGATAATTGGTGACCAATGATTTTAAAGTATGGTAATCTGTATGAGTGATAACTGGTTTCATTTCCTGATAATTTAATTACCGGAACATATTTAACAGGCATTTTCCGACAATTATATATGTCAGCATATACCCGCCAAAATACCGGTAGTGTTAACGTAAAAGATTCAGTATACAATCCCTCCGTTTCAGAAAAATGAGTAATAAACGGAGGGCTTACCTGCTAAAGGCCGTATTTTGAGAAGTGAGGAGAAACAGGCATCCTCTACAAAGTTTATTTGTAGTTGCAGATAATATATGTTGTGCCGGTTTCATAATATAGAGTGCAAAAATAGCAATTTTATAAGAAGTACTGAAAATTGATGTTCAAGGTCTTATGAATACATGCCGGAATTACCATTACAGGTAAATTCGTTTCTCATGCGGTATTTTAATCATTTTTTTCGTTCCATATACCTCCGCCATTGCGTGGTCTGTTCAATTGTTTTCTGTGTATCATTGGCGAAAATGTGGCGATACTTCTAAACTTACATATCTGTCGGTGCCTAATCATTTTATTCATAAACTGACTAAATAGCTCTGCAGCTCTCTGAATCTCTTTTACGACAACTTATAGAAAAGCTGTATTACGCTTTTGGAAGTTAAAGCCTCTTTAATATCATTATTAAATACAACGATGGGAATCTATAGCGTCTCTAGCTTACACTATCCGCATTGAGATTTTAAATTGGACCTTTTGTTAGACGCTTTTTATTTTATCGGGGGAATTGGTTTTGTCACTGCATTGTTTTGTACAGCCTTTTGATTTTCGTTCTTGTTCGGGCGTTTAATTATACTGAACATAAAAGGGGAAGCAAAACATGTGGAGCAGGCAAATGGCACAATAATCATCGGCTTTATCCAGCTTCAGCAAAAGCTGGGTTTTGCCGTATCAATCAACTCTTGCCAGGATTTACATATATACTTTGTACAAAGCTTGTGGCCGTATCTTATTCCGGGGATTCAAAAAAGAATTCTTGCGAAAATACGTTGACGGGTCTTAATATTATAAGTATGGCTTAGTTTTTCACATTACGGTTGTACGGCTTCAATTGCTATAATATAAATAAACTCCGCGTAACCAATTAAAAACTGATAATTCACTTTTTATTTCCCGTGGCAATTGAGCTGAAATAAGTTCTTCAACTCTTAACCCTTCAGTGATTGTCAGTTTACCAAGGGATTTACCGAAATGATTAATAATAAATAAAACCTGAAAGCCGTTAAAGCGGTCAAAAACTCTTCGGTCGGGTTCATTGTTTTCCATGGAATGATTCAAACCGGTAGCCCAGTCATAATGCGTTTTGCATAAATGTTCTCTCAGAAATATCGTTGTCATCTTTTAATGATTAGCTCAAATAAATACTATATACCCTTCTTGCGATAGAATATAATTGACAGAATCCTTGCAGTGCAGTTTAATTCTTAATTGAAGAGATGCAGAAACCGTCCCTAAAATAATAGAATACCGTACCTACGGGAATTACTTAATCCGGACTAAATTGTTAGCGTAAGTTGTTTCTTCTACTCGTATGTAATAATTCATAAACCGTATGTTATTGAGCTTGCTAATAACCCTATGTCCGGCTTCGAATCCCATTTCAACCACAGCTATGCCTTCTGAATAACCATTTTTCAAATTCATCCTAAGGATAGCTGACGTTACCAGACCAAAAGGCCCCAAAAGTGCTACTATGTGCGAGGCGGTGGTGAGTTTGTTTAAATTGCTGATCAACAATTGCATAATGTTAAATTTATTTTTAAATTGACCAGGTATAGTGTATAAGAAGAGTGTATGAGCGGGAAATTACACAATAGAAAGTCAGTAGTTTGAAGTTAAGCTAATTATTTGTATTAAGCTAATTTATTTCAGGAATAACTTGTAATTGCAGTGCAACAAAGGCTACTAATAGAAAAAAACTTATATTTGCACAATCTCTGTTTTTTGTTAGTCAAATATGCCTTCTTTCTTTTGACGTATTATGATCTTAAGTAGTTTATAAAAGTCTTTTTGTTTTTCCTTTTGTTTTCGTCCGTCAGTTTCATTAAAAGTTTTAGTAAGCCTTTAATTAGTTAACTTTTTAAAATTAACGTTATGAAGCTTTCTGAATTTATTTTGTTAAATGAGGAGGATAAAAAACACGCTGTGATGAACAATGCGGTTGCATTGGCTCAAAGAAGTTACCCCGACATTATTGTTTTTCTCTTTCAGCTTGACTACTATTACATAGAAGCGTATTGCAACAAATCCAGCAAAGCCATTGAAGAGTACCGGGTATTACCTGATGCGAATGCAATCAGTCATTATCTGGAAGCCATTCCTATTGATAACTTATTAAATTGATTAATTTACTACATACTGGCCTGTCATTGTTAAAGACGGGGCAGGCCAGTTAATATTATTTATTGAAATGTAAAAAATAAGAACTATCTTCATGTCGTTAATTTGAGCCTCGCATTAGTATCCATTAATTACATTGCCTTCTTACCTGCATTATAGTTAGTTTCTTACTTCTTGCTTTCCTCGAAATTATTAATCAATTAATTTTTACAAATGAACATTTATGTTTCTAATTTAAGCTTCGACGTGCAGGATGAAGACTTAAAAGATTTTTTCACTCCTTATGGAGAAGTTACCTCAGCTAAAGTTATTACGGATAGAGAAACCGGCAGATCAAGAGGCTTCGGTTTTGTTGAAATGTCTGATGAAGCTGCATCAAAAAAAGCAATCGCTGAACTGGATGGTGCCAGTGTAGAAAACAGAACGATCAGCGTATCTGTTGCAAAACCAAAAGAAGACAGACCTTCTCGCGGTAATGGCGGTGGTTACAATAACTCGAACAGTTATAATAAAAATAGATACTAAAGTTATTTTGACTACAGGTAAAGCCCCGGAAGGGGCTTTTTTTTTGCCAAGTTCAAATCATTAAGTTAATAGTATTTCAATAGAAGCCGCTTAAAGAGGGCCCCTGCATTTAAGTTTATACGGGTTTGTATGTGGGGTATTCACGCTAATCCTGCGTGTGAACTACATTACAGATAATGATAAAAATAAACAAGGCAGCAAAAATGCCGCCTTGTTTATTTTTGTTGCCCGACCTGGATTCGAACCAAGACAAACAGAACCAAAATCTGTCGTACTACCATTATACTATCGGGCAATCCTTCCCTGAAAGGGGATGCAAAAATAAGGGTTACAATCTTTTCTCCCAAATGCTTTGAAAAAAATATGCTTTTTTCTGCTTTTTGCAGGCTCCATACAGCATATTTTACAACCACTTACACAGTCCAGCAGTCTTTTTTTACTACTTTTTGATACATTTAATTTTATCAAAACTACACTCATGGGAATTCTGCACCGCCGCTCATTTCTGAATGCATTTGGCACACTTTCCGCATCCGCCGTTCTTTCTTCCATTGCCCAGCCGGCCTGGAGCCGCAACCTGCATAAAGCCTTGGAAAATGCGGCCAATACTCCACCGGATCAACTGGCAAATGACGAAGATTTCTGGTATTACGTGCAGCAATCCTATACAGTATCGTCTTCTATCATCAACCTGAACAATGGCGGTGTATCCCCTTCTCCTAAAACCGTTCAGGAAGCGATGAAAAGGTATCATGATCTCAGCAATGAAGCCCCCAGTTATTATATGTGGCGCATCCTGGACCAGGGTCGCGAGCCATTGCGCCGCAACCTGGCAAGAATTGCCGGTTGTAGCCCTGACGAAATTGCCATTCAGCGCAATGCTTCCGAAGCACTGGAAGCTGTGATCTTTGGCTTGCCATTGAAAGCCGGTGATGAAGTGGTGCTGAGCAAGCAGGACTATCCCAATATCATGAACGCCTGGAAACAACGTGAGTTGCGCGACGGGATTAAACTGGTTTGGGTGAACCTGGATCTGCCCAGTGAAGACAATGAATATCTTGCCAACAGCTATATCAAAGCATTTACCTCCAAAACCAAAATTGTAAACGTTACCCATGTTATTAACTGGAACGGACAAATACTTCCTGTTCGTAAAATTGCCGATGCTGCTCATCAGCGAGGTATTGAAGTAGTGGTAGACGGTGCGCACAGCTTTGCCCACTTTGCATTCACCATTCCTGAACTGGGAGCTGATTATTTTGGTACCAGTCTGCACAAATGGCTCAGCGCCTGTATTGGCAGTGGTATGTTGTACGTGAAAAAAGACAAGGTTAAAAAACTGTTCCCGCTTTTTGCAGCACCCGACCCTACTGTTGATGACATTCGCAAATTTGAGAATATGGGTACCCGCCCTTTCTTTATTGAGCAGGCCATTGGCAAAGCCATTGAGTTTTATGATATGATCGGTGCACAACGCAAAGAGCAACGATTGTTTTATCTGAAAAACTACTGGACCAGCAGGGTAAAAGATATTCCAGGTGTTGTAATAGGAACACCTTTGAAACAAGGTTTTTCCTGTGCATTGGCTATTGTACGGGTGGAAGGGAAAAAAGTACAGGAGCTGGATGCTTTCCTGTTCAACAATTATAAGATCCATGCTACCACGGTAGATATGGAAAACCTAAAAGGCGTTCGTCTTACGCCTAACGTTTATACTACTACCAAAAACCTGGATGCACTGGTAGAAGGTATTGAGAAGTTTGCTAAGTTGTAATAAAATATCATGGAAATTGTACAGGCCGTATGGCAAAGGAGCTGTCCTGAGCCATACGCCTATTTTTTGAGTTGTAGTCCTTTGTAGTATTTTCTTAGAAATTCCTTTTTTGAATCGTGGTAATGAGAAACTGCACCTAATTTATACAGGCAGAATATATAAACCCATGCCAGGTCAAGCTGGTAAGGTAGAAAACCTGCACGCGCACTTCCCGGATATAAGTGATGATTATTGTGCCATTCGCCTGCAAACAGGCCTGGGCGGGTTTGATTAATGGAAAGATTGCTTCTGTCGAAATCGATCCCTTCAATATGCCGTGCCTCACCTTTGCCATGACCGGTATAATTGAAAGCCCGTACTAAAACAAACCATAACATTGCTGCACTGAAAAAAGTACAGGCTAGTCCATGTCCACCTAAAAAGTAAAAGGCTGTATACCAGAAAGCCCAATTGATCAGCCACAATGAAATGGTATAAAATGGTGTAGCAATTGACCCCCACCTGTTATACTGATGAAAATTATTTATCTGAACACCGGTATGGCGTAAAAAACCTGACACCTTCCTGTAATCTGTTTCTGTCAGTTCTTTGGAAATACTCTGGTGATTTACATCAGACAGCATACAATACATAAAGCCTCCCTGGGAGTTATACGGATCTCCGGGCTGATCAGATTTTGCGTGATGCACATGATGTGAAACTACATAGATCTCTTCCGGAAACGTTTTAATAACCAGGTTCTGGGTAAGTACCCTCCACAATGGATGACTGAATGTGTATGATTTGTGGGTGCAGTAGCGATGAAACCATATTGTACCATGCGTTCCCATTATGATCATACTATAAATAACACCTGCAATAAGCAGTGGCCACGAAAAGTAAAATGCTATAAATATAAATAGAAATGGAAGCATGCACAATACCATTACCCAACTGATAAGAGTAATCCAGTTCTTCCGGGTTTTAAAAATATTTATGCGCGAGAAGGCTTCCCGAAATAATTGACCGGAAGCCGGAACTACCAGTTTTCCTGTACTATCTGCCCAACCATACGAAGGTGTCTGCAATATGCGATCTATAAAGGCCATAACTTGCTTCAGAGTTTGTTTGAATTATAATTAACAACAGAACTAGTAAAAATGAAGTATAACTATTATGGTTTATGTGAGCAGTATTGTGTTAACCCTACTACTTAACGTGACAAATTGTAATTTAATAATACCTGCCTTTATTAAATACTGTTATTTTTTTTTATAGGCAGCGGTACACGCGGATGATCCTGTGGTTTATCCGTCAGGTTTCCGTTTTCGTCAACATATGCCATCATTTCTTCCAGGGATTTCCCTTTCCTGGCATTATTTTTACGATCTTCTTTCTTTTCCTGTTTAAGCTGTTTTTGTTTTAATCGTTTTTTTTCCTTTTCCCGCTTACTAATTGTCTCTTTTGATCTTGCCATAATTACATCAGTTAAATAAAAAAATACCTTATTGCAGAGTATTTACTTACTCTTCAGGTCTGTGATTGATCAATCCAAAATGAAAAAAGAGGTTAAAAAATATTCACTGGTGTGAAACAGAAATAACAATTCGGATGTGATGGTGAATCTGTATAATAATAAATATACCGCATGTTTCCTGATTGACCAAACAATCAGCACACCGGTATAGCAATTTGAACAATAATTAACTATTAAAGCAACGTATAAACCACTTTGCAGGGTAAAAGCCCTTTAAAAAACCAATTTTTTTGCTCTAAGCAACTACGCTGGCAATATTGCAAGTTCTATAGATCGAAAACTCAATAAGTTCTTTCCGGTGCTGCAATATTTCTGAAAAAACCTTTATTTCTTCAGAAGTACCCGTAAACTCAAGGATCAATCCATAAAGACAATTCTCATAAAATGGTTCATAAATGGTTAGCGAAGATGGAGGGAAGATGGAACAGCAGGACTCTGTATCATGCATGTCACGGTCAAGAAACACCAACATCCTGGTATCCGTTTTTTTATTATGATGTTCCTGTGCTGTTTCGGTCAGCATATACCCTCCCAACATTACTACACGGGCTTTCTGATCTGGAAAATTTTCAGAACTCCTGTCCTTCATAAAAGAGAAACTGAATCCTTCTTCTGAAAACTCATGTTGCGAGATGTATTTATACCTTGCATTTACATTCGACTCCTGCAAAACATCTGTATTACGGGCCCGCCCAGGTGAAATTATACTGGCATACGCAATCCATTGACTGGCAAAAAACTTACGCTCAAGCTGCGTAATGAATCCTACAAAATGGATAATACTTTCTTTGTTCATAACCAATATATTAAAAAATGATACCGGAATCAATGCTGCGCAGTATTACTCCAGAGAGCTTACCATTGAATCAACAGAATGCACAACACCGTTCTTCCCTTGTATATTTCGTGCAAGTATTTTAGCACCGTTTACATATACTTCTCCATTCTGAGCACTGGCAGTGATCTGTATACCACCAATAGTCATAAACTTTCTTCCCGGCATAAAATCTGAAAACATTGCTTTACCGGTAATGATATGACCTGATAATAAATTAATAAGATACTGTGCATTTAACGGTTTTACCAGCTCTTCAGCACCTAATATACCAGGCTTTCCAAATGCCAGGTTAACAGGGCATAACAACGTAAAAGGACCAACTTCTGCTATTTTTTCACTGAGGCCGGAAACCTTTATTACATGACTGAAATGACGTAAGTTTTTATCTGCATTGATAATTTGTAAAATAGTAGCCATAAAGAATTTAACGAAACTGTTTTAATGACAGGACAATAACAGTTATACACTACCTCACTACAAAGCAGTTTTAACTTAAAAGATCAACCTTATTACTTAATAAAACAGCAGTTTACCACCTGCTGTCAGGACGTTTTGTTTTCTCCCTTGCAACAGTTACAGAAATCTGTCTGCCTTCCACTTCTTTATTATTAAGCCCATCAATGGCCTTCTGAGCTTCACCTTCTGAGTTCATTTCAACAAATCCAAAACCTCTGCTACGGCCTGTTTCCCTATCAGTTATCACTTTTGCAGAAGATACCTGTCCGAATTTTTCAAATAATTTACGCAAATCTTCATCACTTGTATGAAAGCCAAGATTTGAAACATACATGTTCATAATACTAATTTTTAATTGAGGAGAATTATGATTTGAAGTAACAACAAGAAGCAAAGAGGAGAAGAATTTTTACCGGAAGTAAGAATTGATACTGATCTGCACTGAATGATGCAAGAATTTCAAATCACCAACTGAAGGTAAGCTATTATTTCAGTAACTGACAAATTATTATTTATTATCAGGTTTATGTGTTTATGCCATACAAAGTAATGCCAGTTCGTTTATTCAATTATGTTATTACAGGTTAATATATCCCCGCTATGAATAATAATACCATTTTATCCTTATATGGAAATATCGGTTATTATAATACTGTAGGCAATAAAATGAAAATGGTATGTACGAGTCATACCATTTTCACCATTTTATAACCTTATGCTTGTCAGCGTTTCCTGGCCGCTTTTTTTCCGGCTGCTTTCTTTTTCATAGCTTTCTTAGCCACTTTCTTTTTTGCTGCTTTCTTAGCCACTTTTTTCCTGGTTGCTTTTTTAGGAACCTTTGCCCCTTCTTTTCTGGCTTCTGAAAGACCGATGGCTATTGCCTGCTTCCGGCTGGTCACTTTTTTGCCACTTCGGCCGCTTTTAAGTGTACCTTCTTTTTTTTCATGCATAGCCCGTTTTACTTTTTTGGCTGCTTTCTTTGAATATTTAGCCATAATTCTGGTTTTTAAGGTGATAACCATACCTTAAAAAAAACTATACCAACCCCATTTTAATGCGAACTATACCCAAAAAAGGAGATACCACTACAGTATCTCCTTGGGATATTGGCTTTCAGTAATCCTTCTTATTTCAAAATTTTCTGTAGCACTTCTTTTTTACCATCTATCTTCTCTGTACATTTTAAACCCAGCAGGCTGGCTACCATCGGGTACACATGCACGTTTTCAAATGCCGGAATGGTAACGTTTTTCTTAAAGGCAGGTCCCCAGGCATAAAATATAGCATGCATATCTTTTACAGCAACGGGATCAAATCCGTGATGGCCAATGCCCGGTGTTCTGTTTGAAAATACACGTGGCCATTCAGGCAACAACAGGATATCGGGTATCCTGTTCAGGCTATCATCACTTTTGCCATAGTGCAGGTATGATGGCATATTTTCTTTCAGGTATACGCTATAACCATTCGCTTCCTTTTTCAGTTGCTCATAAACAGGCAGAATATTTTCTTTATTCTTTGCATGCAATCCCAACGTAGTACCGGAAAAAGGTATAATGAATTGTTGCTGATCTATTGCAACAGGTACAGCCAGTGGATGTTCACGGTCTACCGCCGTCATACCATGATCTGATACTACCACAAAGTTTACGGGCAAACCAGTTGTAGCCACAGCTTTTTGCAGTTCATACACTATCGAATCTGCTTTCTGTACTGCCGCAGCGGTTTGCGGTGCATCAGGTCCATAAGCATGCCCGGTGTGATCAGGTTCATTCAGGTAAAAGATAATCAGGTGAGGACGTGTTTCTTCCGGCAACAACAACCAGTTTTTCACGGTTTCTATGCGCTGACCAATACCCACTCTGTCATTAAAATTGTAATAGTAGGTAGGACGAATACCTTTTACCGGCGCTTCCGAACCAACCCAGAAAAAGCTGGCACTCAATATCTGCTGCTGTTCAGCCAGCACCCATATAGGCGTACCACCATACCAGTAGCCATCTCCTACCTTGCTTTTATCACTCATACCATAACTGGCATTCGTAGCAGGATCATAAAAACTGTTTCCTATCAGCCCATGATGGGCAGGATACAAACCTGTTGCCAGTGTGTAATGATTAGGAAAAGTGAGTGAAGGATAAGAAGGGATCATATCTGTAGCATGTACACCCTGCTTTGCAAATTGCTGCAGGTGTTTTGCCTGGTATTTCTCTGCATAATCGTATCGGAACCCATCCAGTGAGATCAATACCAGGTAAGGCTTTTTCTGTGCTTCCTTACTGTTTACACGGCCCGGTACTATCTTCATGGTTGTATCGGCTACTGCATTGCTTTCTACACGTGGTCTTATTACATGCTGCGAAAACAAACGATTATCTGCTACAAATTTCTGCAGCATAACACCTGCTTCTTTAGGTCTGTCGGTCGACAGAATATCTGCACCACGGGTAATATAATCGTAATAAGGCTGATCGTTCTTGGCTGCTGCTTGTCTGTCCAGGTTGCCCATAGTACCAACAATACACTGGATATTGCGGGAATGCAGCAGGTTGTACAAACTGTCGCTGGCTTCCCGTACACCTACAAAAGCTACCAGCCTGTTATCTGGTACACCATTATTATGTAGTCTTTCCAGGTCTGCCGTATTCTGTATAGAAGCAGAGATCATCAGTTCGGGCGCCAACCGGTATACTTCAGTTGCCTGATTTGTATTGTAAGTAATAATTACAGAGCAGGATTCTGCGCCGGCTTTACGTACCGCTTCTACCACGCGTGCATACGGCACACTGCGTTTTACGTCCAGCGTAAAGATCACTTTGCCTTTTCCCCATTTCAATACATCATCCAGCAACGGTATTCTGAACTCTGTTACATTACCATCATTGTCTTTCAGTTTAAAATCACGCAATTGTTCGTAAGTATAGTCACTTACAGGTCCGGTTCCGGTAGATGTTCTGTTCAGCCTGTCGTCGTGCATCAGTACCAGTACAGAATCTTTAGTTAATGTGATATCACATTCAATGATCACGGGTTGAAACCGTGTACTGTTCTGAAAAGTTTCCAGTGCATTTTCAGGAAATCCTTTTTCAGGTCCGCCACGGTGTGCACTGATCAGCGGGTAGCGGTCACTTTTCCATGCAAGGAACTGCTGCAGCTCGGCAACAGAATTACATTTCAGCGAAAAAGCCTGCTGTGCCTGTAGCGTAACGCACAACAGTAAGGCAACGATAATGCTGTTTATAATTTTCATATAGTGTTCCTTTCAGAAGTTGCTTTAATAAAAAATACATCCACGGAATTAACCATGGATGTACTCCTTTTTTCCTTGCGCTTATTTCATAGTGATCATCCTCGTTACGGATACTGTAGCCATCTGGTTGTTGGTAGTACGTGCGTATGCACGCAACGTATATGACTTACCAGAGGTCAGTTTTGACAGTTTCAGTACCAGGTTGCCGGAAAAGGCATTGGTATTGGGATAGGAAGTGCCAATAAAAGTAGTGCTGATAGCATTGTTGGCATTAGCAGCTGCTGCTGCCATATTCCAGCTATCAAAATGAACGGTGTCTGTTCTGGTGTTGCCATCATACCAGGCAATATCAAATACACCCGCATCGGTTTTTGTAAGTGCACCACCAAATGTTACCTGGATAGCATCTGTGGTGGCAAAAGGGCCTACCTGTTGCAATAAACCCAGGCTGGTGATCTCAATAGCAGGTAGTGCATTTTCCAGGCTGCTTTTCACGCTGTCGTTATTTTTAGTGCAGCCTGTTGCCAGTAACACGCCAATAACTGCGGATGAAAACCAAAATAATTTCATATTGTAGAGTGATTATTGTGATTAAAAAATATAACGTACGCCGATCTGAGCATTCCATGTGCTGGAAGAGCTGTAAGAATACTGGTAAGGTTTAGTGTACAATACACCGTTCAGGTTCTGCATACGGTAAACAGGAGCACCATTTGCATCAAAGCTTCTGAAAGCCAGCGGCTGTGAAGTAGTGGTGGTTTGAACGATACCCCAATACCTGTTCAGCATGTTGGGCAGGTTCAGGATGTCGGCAGTTACCTGCAGCGTGTGTCTGCGGCCACCCACTTTAATGAAGAAATCCTGCATGATACGTGCGTTCAGATTGCTGTACCAGGGCATTACAGCACCATTTCTTTCAGTGTATTGTCCGCGACGTTTGCTCAGGTAAGGGCTGTTGTTGATGAACTTGTCTAATGCAGCAGCCTGTTGTGCAGCAGTAAATGTATATACTGCGCCATTTACAGTTGCAGTATACTGCTCAAAATTCAGGTCGCTTGCTTTTACAGGTACATACATCAGGTCCTGGTTATTACCATCACCGTTCATATCACCATTGATTCTGTAAGTGATATTGCCTGAAGGAGCGCCTTCATAGATCAGTGAAATGGTAGTTGCAGCGTGGTTAGCATACTCAATTCTGTATGATAAAGCACTTACAACCCTGTGTCTTGCTACACCAGAAGAAGGATGCAGTTCCTGATCGTTGGTAGTACCAACAGTTGCGTTGGAGTTCCATACAGAGTAAGCCTGTGAACCAGAGTTGCCGCTAACATCTTTTGCACGGGTATAAGTATAGGCTACTGAACCATAGAAACCTTTACTGAATGCTTTTGACAATTGTGCGGTCAAAGCATAAGAATAACCCTTTTTGGTATTCTCTACAATAACTGCAGAGCTTACGTTAGGATAAATGTATCTGTCAGCAGCAGCGGTAGACATATAACGGGGTCTGTTATCAGGACCTGTTACAAAACCGGTAGCATCTTTCAGATTGGCATTGCGCATTACAATGGCATTGATATCTTTTGTAATAATACCTTCCAGGGTCATGCTGAAACCGCTGCCCAGGTTTTTGTCAATAGCCAGGTCAGTTCTGAAGATCTGCGGGAATTTGAAATTTTTATCAATCAGCACAATATTGCTGGGCAGAGAAGCACCTGCCACAGGTGGAAATTTGTTAGCGTATGCATCTACTGCAGGATTGAATTTCATATCTGCCAGGATCGCAGCTTCATCAGCATTGGTGTTACGCAGTGCAACACTGTTCTGGTACATACCACTGTTGGTAGGCATGTTGGTAAGCCATACAAACGGGTTAAGACCATTGAAGATACCGGTGCTACCACGGATGATCAGCGATTTATCACCTTTCACATCCCATCTTATGCCTACACGGGGAGACAGGTTGAATCTTGATGCAGGCCACTGACCAGTATAGTGCGTCATGGTACCGTTCTTGTCAGGAAATGTCAGCGCTGTGATAGCGGGGTTTTCCAGTGCTCTTTCTATATAAACAGGACGGTCAGCGCGTAAGCCAAGTGTTACTTTCAGTTTCGGGTTTACTTTAATTTCATCCTGTGCATAGAAACCTAACTGACCAAATTTCAATTCAGCAGAATACACGGCAGATTTACCGGGCACCATTGAATAAGCATAAGAATAATAGATCGGCGCTTTCTGTGTAACAAAATCATTCAGTGAATTGTACACATAATAGCTCTGTGCGCCAGGCATAAACATGTTACCTACCAGTTGATATTCATAAGAGATACCACCGGTGATAGTGTGTTTACCCGCATAGTAGTTAAAGTTGTCAGTAACGTTCCATACGTTGTTGATAACATCATTGTTAAAGCTGTATGGCTCGTATCCGAAACTCATGTAGTTGTTGGCAGTAGCTGTTCCATCAAATATGTCAACAAACGGGAATGGTGAGCTGTTAGTTACGCGAGTATCTCGTATTTTACTAACAGTTACCAGTAAGCTGTTCGACATTTTACGGAAGTTACTGTTCAACTCCAGTGTACCAGAACGTACAATATGTTTAAAGCCATAAACAGAGTTGGCAAAGGTCATTGCCCTGCTGCCCAGCCTGCTGTTTGGCAAAGTAGAGATAGAAGCTGTAGTGCCAGTCAGCGCAAAGCCGCCACCACCAATAATTGAAGTACCATTGATAGAAGAAGGTTCTTCATTGCTGATGAAGTTGCTGTATTTAGCCGTCAACTTATGGTGATTGTTAATATTCCAGTCCAGTTTAGCCAGGTATTTATAGTTATCTCTTTTGGCTGAAGGATAGTTGTCATAAGCACCGGTGTTGTAACCATAAGTGTCCATCAGGTATTTAGACAGTTTAGCCATAGAATCCAGTGGTGTGGCAGACTGGTTACCGGGATTGGTACTGCCTTTGGGCACATAGCTGGTAATACGTGAACCGGAGTTCACCTCATACTCACCATTAATAAAGAAGAACAATTTGTTCTTGATGATAGGGCCACCCAGGCTGAAACCAATATTCTTTTTAGATGAAGAAGCAGCCTGTGCCAGTTCAACATCAGCAGCTTTTCTACCGTTCATTGACTGGTCGCGGTAAAAACCGAATACAGTTCCGCGAAATTCGTTGGTACCACTTTTAGTAACAGCATTGATACCGGCACCTGTAAAACCTGACTGACGTACATCAACCGGGGCAATGTTTACAGAGATCTCATCAAACGCGTCCAGTGAAATGGGCTGTGCACCGCCACCAGGCAATGGATCAGTACTTAAACCAAAGTTGTTGTTCAGGTTTGCACCATCTACTTTCAGGTTGTTGTAATAACCACTGCGACCAGCAAATGAGTTGCCACCGTTTGATTGGGGGGTAAGTTTTGTAAAGTCAGTGATACTTCTTGAATAAGAAGGCAATGTAGCCAGTTGCCTGGAGTCGATCACTGTAGAAGCGCCGCTTTTTTCGGCAGCTGCAGTACGTTTGGCAGATTTTACTACCACGCCTTCCAGCTCTGTAGCGTGAATGTCATTCATCAGGATATTGAAATCGTAAGGCTCACCCAGTGTAACAGAAAAGTCTTCACGTCTCTGCGGTTTAAAACCTACGAATTCTACCACCAGTACGTATGGTCCGCCAATACGCAGACCATTCAGGGTAAAAGTACCTTCCTTACCGGATATGGTAACATACTTTGAGCCTGATGGCTGGTGTGTAAGTGTAACTGATGCTCCCGCCAGCGTTTTGCCATCGGGCGTTTTTACCGTACCGGTTACTGTACCGGTAGTTACCTGGGCTGTTATTACCGCAGGCAATAAAAACAGCAGCAATACATACAAAATGCTCTTTTTGCTCATACTAAATAGAGTTGCTTGTTAATTAGTGATTGTTTGTATCGTATAAAGGGGGTTACTTTTCCTGTGGTGCCTGTGAGGCATTGATGTTGCCATTAACAGCAGGTGGTCTGAAGCCACGCATAGAAGGGCTTTTAATAATACCGGGCAACAATACACCATCGGGTGCCTGGAATGAAAGTGCCAGCAGTTTTGAAATAACAGGTGCTATATCTTCCAGTCCCATCTGGTTAATGACAATATTGTTATTGATGCCTGCACCGCTTGCAATAAAGCCTGTTTGTATATGTGCAAAGTCGGGGAAGAAACCATGTGTGCCCCCGCGCGCAGGACGTAATAATTCACCATTGCTGCTACCGGATATGGCAACGCCTTCTATCGGTGCAATAGCCAATGCCACGCGTGGGTCAGCGCCTATCTTATCCAATTCTTCACGGTTTACAACTCGGAACAGTTTTTTAATATTCTGGGGGAGACTGTCAAGTATTGCGCGTATTTTATTCAGTGTTTTGGCATCAGTACTGTTTTTCAGATGCAGGAATGCAGAAGCACCACTGCTGTGAAACATTGCTTTCCAGCCATCTTTTGTACCGGGCTTGGTAATGATGCCATATTGCGCCAGCAATACATTCGGGGAAAAGCTGGTGTGTATGTCTGCAAAACCATGGTCGCCGGTAACGATCACCGCAGTACTGTCTTTGATACCTGCAGCTTCAATAGCCTGTAAAATATTGCCCACTGCATGGTCGGCTGATGCCAGTGCCTTTGCTACCGCTTCGCTGTTACGACCTGTTTCATGTTCAGCATGGTCTACACATACTATATGAACAGTAGTAAAGTTGGGTTTGTATCTTTTAATGAGATAAGCTGCCATACGACTGAGATTTTCGTCAATGGCCAGGTTGTTCAGGTTCATATCGGCATACGTCAGTTTGCCGGTAGCGTTCTGCTGGATCTCTTCAAACAAACCGGGTGTTACATGCGGGTTGATAGAAGCAGCGTTGTTTATCCATGCCTCCGGTACATTGTAATCAACAGGTGCGCCTACTGATACCGGCCATGACAAACAGGCTGACGTCATACCTGATTTACGAACAGCATCCCACAATGTTTCTGTGGTGATCATCTGTTCTTCGCGGTACCACACATTGGTTGATCCGGAGTCTGAAAAAATAGTATTGTAATAGATGCCATGTTTTGCAGGCATGGCGCCTGTAATGATGGTTGTATGTGAAGGATAGGTTACTGTAGGAAATACACCGCGTACCCCATTGGCATATACGCCATTATTTTTGAGTGATTGAAGATTGGGAACAGGCCAGGAAGGGTCGAGATAAAAATCAGGACGTAAGCCATCAATACTGATCAGCACTACATATTTTGCCAGTCTTTTATCTGTACTGGTATTTTGTTGAGCCGTAACCTGTAAACCTGTAAGTAATAACAATAGCAATACTCTGAAAAACGAAAGAGTCTTTTTCATAAACAATTATTAAAGCTTTGATAGCTTTCAGAGTAAATGCTGCAGCGAACCCGAAAACAGGTGCAAATTTATCGGCATTATCTGGTATGAATGATATCGCCAAAATCACCAAATCATTACGTTAGCGTTACGGGTGTCAGAATCAAACATTGCACATGTAATAATGCTACAATTGAAGATGAACCGGTTTGTGAAGACACAATTAAAGATGATGAAACAAGCACGGGAGTAGCAGAAAACCAGGTATCAGATAAAAACGATATGAGTGATAAAAAAGTGCGGAGATATTGTTAAAAAAGCTGAATAAAACCGATCTTTAAAGTACCGGTTAAAGTAACATAAATCAATAATCCGGAACCACATTTTATAATATTCTCTTTTTATTTTTTTATCCCCGCTCCCGGTACCTGCATCTATTTTCCGTCTGTATTTCCTGCCCATTCCTTCAGGTTAAGTCCGGAATATACCCGGAGTAACCCCAGAGTATCCCCAGAGTATCCAGCTATTATCTCCAGAGCATCCTACTATCATTTTGCTACCAGGTATTATTAAGTTTAATAAAGAAAGGAAGACAGTTGCAGTGCCGGCTGCCATATCAACTCAATCATTGTCAGTTAAATCCTTATGCAATGCCTAGCCGGTATCAGCAGTGAACACATTAACCGTTCACGGCCTGTTACAAAAGTGATCAGTGATTTGTATATCAGCTTTCGGCACTCAATTCCTTTACCGTTTCAGCAACCAGCTGACGTGTGGTAGCTGTAAGATCAGCAATGTCGGAGTAAGAAATAAGTTTGTCCAGGAATACCTCACGGCTGTGTGCTGTTGGTATTTTCTTATGCATATCGGCATGTACCTGCTGTATGCGTTTGCGTGGTTCAAATGAACGGATATAAAAAAGAAGGGATTCTGTTTTGTACCAGCGTGATACTATTTTAGGGTAAAACCACGCTGCAACCTGTGGGTCGGTAAGTTGTTCCTTGAAAAAACTGATATCGTACGACCGGATCTCTGTAGCAGTCAATGTTTTGCTGAACTCATTAAAAGGTCTGTCGTTCAGGACAGAAAGATTGCCAAAAAATTCGCCGGGGGTCAGTATCTCGTAAATGCATTCTTTTCCCTTAGGCGATAACCTGCCCAGTTTTACTGCACCACTGATGATCTCATATAAATTTGTAAACCGCTGTGGAGCACCATATAATTGTGCCCCCTTTTTCAAAGTAAAATGTGCTACTTTTTCCTTTAAGTCAGTTACCTGCTTTTGTGCCAGGTAATCGTACAGTCCCTTTTCTTCAATAATAGTAGACATAGCGCAAGATTACATGCAAAATTTCACACCAACAAGAACCAGGGGGTGTGTCAGACACATTTTAATGCCTGAAGACCAGATACATGAGTGCTGGTTTCTATTTTATCATGCCCCTATCTTTTGACAGGCTGGCAGTATCATTTACAGGAACAACATACTCTTGTATTATATATTATCCCATTAAAAACATCAATTGCACAAAAATGGAAATAAGTAGTTGAAACTCAGAAAAAAGAGATATTAAAAAAACATACCGGCTGAACCCCGTATGTTTTAGACATTGTGACAACGGCTACAATTTTTATTAATAATACATGCCTCCTATATCAGCGCCGGCGCCTATATTATTATTTTGTAAACTTTTGTTTATCAATGCTACCCCGCTACTGAAAACAGCTCTGGACCGGTTTGCGGATATTGCCATCGTTAAACAGATGCGCCGTGGCATTGTTTTTTATAGTAACTCTGGTAAAACAGTTTTTATGCGTGCTATATGGTCAGGAGCCATCGGTTTCGGACTGGTGAATATTCCTGTAAAACTCTTCAGTGCTGTGGAAAGCAGCAGCCTGGACCTGGATATGCTGGATAAGCGTAACCATGCCAACATCCGGTTTGAACGTATCAATGCAGAAACCGGTAAACCTGTTAAGTGGGAAGACATTGTAAAAGGATACAAGTATAAAAACAATTACGTGATGCTGACCGAAGAAGACTTTGAAAAAGCCAGCCCGGAAAAAAGCAAAGTGATCGGCATTGACGAATTTGTAAAGATAGAAGATATAGACAGCGTTTTTTACGATTCCTTCTATTACGTGGAACCCTCAAAGGGAGGTGAAAGGGCATATGCGTTGCTGCGTGAAGCCCTGAAAGAAAGCGGCAAAGCAGCTATCGGCACCTTTGTATTACGCGCACGTGAACATTTGTGTATGATACGTCCTTTTGAAAATATTATCATCCTGATGAAGCTGCGTTTTGCAGAAGAGTTACGAAGTACAAAGGATATTACAGTACCTGCCAAAACAAGTGTAAAACCTGCCGAGTTGAAAATGGCGTTATCGTTGATACAACAGCTTACTCCCAAAAAATTCAATATTGATAAATACAAAGATAAATACACTGCCTCACTGTTAAAGATCATCCAGGCCAAGGCAAAAGGCAAACCTGTGGCCAAACCTAAGCTGACAGTGGTGCACGGCAAGGCAAAAGATATTATGTCGCAACTCAAAGCCAGCATTGGCAGAACTAAAAAAGCATCCTGATGTCATTAAGCACTTATCAGCGCAAACGGAATTTCCGCAATACACCAGAACCGAAAGGAAAAACTGCCGGTAAAGGTCATCAACTGATGTTTGTAGTACAGCGCCATCATGCATCACGTCTGCATTACGATTTCAGGCTTGAACTGAATGGCACGCTGAAAAGCTGGGCCGTTCCCAAAGGACCTTCCCTCAATCCCAAAGACAAACGGCTGGCTATGATGGTGGAAGATCACCCTGTTTCCTATGCCACTTTTGAAGGAGATATACCCGAAGGCAATTATGGAGCAGGACATGTGGATGTATGGGATAAAGGTACTTATCAGCCGGTTGATGAACACGAAGACGCTATTTCCGATAAGCAATTCAGCGCCGATCTTAAAAAGGGAAGTATCAAGTTTACAATGAAAGGCCGTAAGCTGAAAGGCAGTTTTGCACTGGTGAAGCTTAAAAAGGATGACAATAGCTGGTTGCTGATCAAACACCGCGACAAATACGCCACCGATGAAGAATACAACAGTGAAGATTATGCAAAGAAAAGTTCTCTGAAATACACCGCAGCCAGGAAAAGCGTTACTGCTGTTAAAAAAAAAGCCCGGTGAAAAAGAATACCGCCATAACAACAGATTCCGGCAAGTTCAGGAATTATATTCATCCAATGCTGGCAAAATTGCACGATACAGCATTTGATGATAAGAACTGGTTGTTTGAAATTAAATGGGATGGCTACAGGGCAATAGCAGAGATTGATGGAAAAAAAACAAGATTGTACTCACGCAACGGGCTTTCTTTTGAAAACAAATACCCGCAGGTATTTGAACAATTAAGTACAATAAAACAGAAAGTTGTTATTGATGGAGAGATAGTAGCATTGAACAAAAAAGGCATACCATCTTTCCAGCTATTGCAGCAATACGAAACAGCAGGGAATGTACCGCTGGTATATTATGTGTTTGATATTTTAAAGCTGGGTAACCGATCGCTTGAAAAAGAACCGCTTGCTGAACGAAAGAAAATATTACAGCACTTGCTGCCCGACAACAACATTATCAGGTATTGTGATCATATAACCGGAAAAGGGCTGGCTTTTTTTAAACAGGTAAAGAAACAGGGACTGGAAGGGATGATTGCCAAAAAAGCCGACAGCCTGTATTATGAAAATACACGCAGCAGCGACTGGCTTAAAATAAAAAATGTATTGACCGATGAAGCGGTGATTGCCGGCTATACAGCACCACGCAACAGTCGTAAATATTTTGGTGCCCTGATACTAGGTGTATACAAAAAAAACAAGCTGGTATATATTGGTCATACCGGTACAGGATTTACAGATAAAATACTGAAAACGGTGTATGATAAATTACAACCGTTGATCGTATCAGCTTCGCCTTTTGATGAAGCTGTAAAAGTAAATTCACCGGTAACATGGGTAAAACCTAAACTGGTCTGCAATCTTAAATTCACGGAGGTAACAGCAGACGGCAACAGGCGTCACCCGGTATTTATGGGATTAAGAAATGATAAACCGGCAAAGCAGGTTCATGCAGAAGCCGGCATTGAAATAAAATGATCTGTTCACGCTGTAAATAATAACCATGGCAACCACAGCAATACATACAACAGAACAATGGATTGCAACCAATACCGACAAAATATACTGGCCGGATGAGAAGTATACCAAGGGCGATGTGCTGGAGTATTACAACCAAGTGTATAAATACATTATCAAATACCTGAAAGGAAGGCCGCAATCATTGTTCAGAACACCCAACGGCATTAAAGGTTTTTCATTTTTTCATAAAGATGCGGGTGAAAATGTACCGGAATGGGTAGACACCTATCCCGTGTATAGTGAAAGTGCCGGCAAAACAGTGGATTATATTGTATGCAATAATAAAAAGGCATTGCAATACATTGTAAATCTTGGTTGTATCGAGATCAATCCCTGGAGTTCAAAGGTCAGTAACCCTGATTACCCCGATTATACTATCCTGGACCTGGATCCCTCTTCCAAAAACACTTTTGATGAAGTGATCAGTTGTGCGCAGGTCATCAAATCTATACTGGACAAAGCAGGTGTTGAGGGGTATTGTAAAACATCCGGCGCCACGGGTTTACACATATACATACCTATGGGAGGAAAATATGATTATGAGCAGGCAAGGAATTTTGCAGCTATTATAGCACACCTTACTCAGGAACAGCTACCGGAATTTACAAGCCTGGAACGTTCTTTACGCAAGCGTGGCAACAAAAACATTTATATTGATTACCTGCAAAATAAAATAGGCGCCACATTGGCTTCTGTTTACAGCCTTCGGCCAAAACCCGGCGCTCCCGTATCCATGGCGCTGGATTGGAAAGAGGTCAAAAAGGGACTTCATCCATTAAACTTTACCATTAAAAATGCCCTGAAACGCATTGAAAAGAAAGGAGATATCTTTTTACCGGTATTGGGCAAAGGCATTGACATGAACAAAGCACTTAAAAAACTTAATGCCTGATCATATTAACCTGTGAAGGACACCGCCCTGGCTTCATTGAATATCAGCCAGGGCTTTTTGCAATACCATACCGGTTATTCATACAACATCTTAAGGATGGCATAACTAAATTTTCAATAAATTACAGTATAACAAAATCATTCTACTATGGCAAAGAAAGAAAACAACAGTAAAGTAGCAGGTTTCCTGGGAGAGCTGATTTCGTTCAGAAGTTCACTGAAATTAATTCACTGGTCCATAACAGGACGGGGCAGCTATGAAGCACACATATCATTAGACCAGGCAATTGATTCACTTGTTGATATTACAGACCGGTTGGTAGAAACCACTTTTGCCCTTGACGGCACCCTGGAAATTGTAATACCCGAAACGGTACGCCCTAAAGACCATATCAAACACATTGAAGGGTTTTATAAACATATTGAAGATCACAGGAAGGCATTGTTTCCCGAATCTTTTTCACAATCCATTATTGATGATGCGCAGGAAGCCATTCAGCAATTATTGTTCCGCCTGAAAAGACTGGAATAAACATGTAACAGAAATAGCTTTACGCATACATTGTTTTAACGCCAGTATATTCAATATATCTCCAGTATATTCAATATATCTGGCGTTCTTTAATTTACCAGCTACAATTCATAATGGCAATAAATAGTTTACAGGAATGATTATCAGGAAAAAGACGAACTGGTTCTGGATGCTTTTTATATGGCGGGGATCAGTATTACCGAAACTGTTACCCCGGCTTGCAGCATTGTTTTTGTTTACTTCAGTAGTGGTATATTTCAAATCATACCTGGATAAATATCACGGTGAATTATCTACCAATATATATACACTGTTTGGTATTGCACTGGCTATATTCCTGGGGTTCAGGAATACGGTGAGCTATGATCGTTTCTGGGAAGGAAGAAAACTCTGGGGTGCATTGCTGAACCATACCCGGTCGCTTGCACAACAGGTACATAATTTTATTCCGGATGATGCCAGGCATAAAGAAGAAAAAACAATTTTCATTCAGCAGATGTCTGCAATGGCATATGCATTGAATCACCAGTTGCGTGCTACTGATCCAACAACTGATATCAGCAGACTACTTTCTCCGGCATTTATAAAAAAACTGGAAGGCATAGAATATAAACCTGTCATCATAATGCGTCAACTGGGCGCCCAGATCAATCAATGGAAACAACGCGGCACTATTGATACCGTCCTGCAGGTGGCAATGGACAATCATCTTACAGCATTTTCTGATATTATTGGTGGGTGTGAACGCATTGCCGGTACACCTATTCCGTTCTCCTATAATGTATTGCTCCATCGAACTATTTACATCTATTGTTTTTTATTGCCACTTGGATTTGCCAATAGCCTGGGATGGTATGCCCCGTTTATCATTACATTTGTGGCTTACACATTCACAGCACTGGAGGCAATAGCGGACGAACTGGAAGATCCGTTTGGTAATATGCAGAATGATCTGCCACTGGATGCCATATCGGCCAATATTGAACGAACTATTGCTGAGATAGAAGAACTGCCGGTTGAACAAAAAAAGCAACAGGAATCATTCTTTATCACCTGATTTTTCCCGGACATGGTTTTATATAGTTCTGCTACAAATAAAAACGGGCGCCCCAGATAGGGTACCCGTTATCCAAACGTGCTTCAAAGGATTCAGTTGTAGTATGCTCTTATTTCCTGTAGTTGGAATTTTTAGTCTTTCAATTCAAACCGGATAATAGTATTATCGTTCCGGCTTAATCCATAAAATATCTTTTTGTCTTTAACAGTAGTGTCCAGTGCAATGCCCTGTCCGTAAACCGGAACCTGTATTGTTTTAATGTACTTCAGGGTAAAACCAATTTCGGGCAAACGCAATACGTACAGTTCGGGATCATCATGACCAGTGATGTACAATTGTCCGTCTTTTCCCCATACACCTCCTGAATTGCTCCTGGTACCAAATTTTTCAATAATATTGGCGGGGAACATCCAGGATTCTATCATCTGCCATGACTTACTGAATTTTATCAGGCAACTCCAGCGGTTATCTTTTCCTTCGCTGCCCCCCCTGCCTGTATAGTGTGCAAAAGCTACCCACCAGTAACCATCGTGTTCATCTATCCAGGTAACAGAGCCATAGCCAATACCAAAACTATGGTTGCCGGTATGCTTCATGGTAACAGGATCAAATATTTCAATGGAACTGGCCATTGGCGACTGCGGATAATTTGAATTGGCACAATATAATTTTCCGTTAATGATAATACCACTGTTCATATGCTTTATGCTATCAGCAGTTCCATCCCACATACCAGTCTGTTCACCGGTCTGTTTGCGGTGTTTGGTAATAGTACTGTTATTGATCACATAAAAGTGATCTTTATCTACCGCTACAGCCTGTTTTGCTTCTTTTACTGTAAACTGTTGCACATTTACTGCCTGCTGACCGTGTACACAACATGGGAACAACAGTATTATCAGAAACCGGATATTCATATTGTTTATTGTAGGTTATAAATTGTAAGTAAATACAGAGCTGTGGGCTACGAGCCGTGAGCTGCGATCAAAACACCACTCACATCTCACAACTCACAACTGACAATTTCACGCCTTCTACTGCTCCCACCAGCATTTTACGGTACTGATATCTTTTCCACCCAGCGCCTGTACTGCATTTTGCAGGTTTACAGGGTTCAGCGACTGCAGGTAAGTAGGATACAGACAACGTGAGGGGAACTGGTTCTCTACCGGAATACCACTGCCACGGGGTAATACAGGATAGCCTGTTCTTTTTTTCTCAAACCAGGCCTGGCAATCTGTGAAATAATATGCGTAATACTTCTGCAGTATAATCTGCTGCAACTGCTGATCAACAGTGCCTGCCGTGTTATACGCTACGCCAGACTGTTGAAAATAGCCCGCAGGAACAGCCGCACCCCATTGTGTAATGGAAGCGGTGATACCATTTTCATAGTGTTGCTTGGCATTATTACCGGTATTGAAACCTTTCAATGCCAGCTCTGCTTTAATAAATTCCAGTTCCGCATACGTCATCATCAATCCCAGCAAAGGAGATGTTCTTAAAGCATCTTTGTAGCTGGAGTTTTTATCTGTTACATATACCGTAGTACTGGGGTATCCGCTTTCAATGCCCTGGTATACATCCGCACCATTCACTTTTACTGTGGTAGACCATACAGTACGACGCGGATCATTGTCTGCATTCATTTTGTTGATGAAGAAAAGTGTATAGTAATCGCCCTGGCGCCAGTCAAGATCGCGCGTATTATAGTAAGGATTGTAATACGGATTGGTACCAGGATAACGCAGTATAGCATCGTCAGCAATAGCTGTAAACACCGGGTATTTGGCAGGGTTTGCCAGTATGGTGTTGATCTGCTCATTGACATTCACTTCACCATTGCGTTTGATGATACGCAATAGTAAACGCAAACGCAGGGAGTTACAGAACTTCTGCCATTTTACAATACCGGGTGCAGTGCTGCCGGAAAGTGAATTGGCACTGTATACCAGGTCGCCGCCGTACGTTAAGGGTCTTGAAGGGTTCAGCAGGCTGTTGGCAGAATCAAGATATTTCAGCAATTGTACGTAAATATCTTTTTGTTTATCAAACACAGGCGTTACAATACCTTCTTTTGCTTTTACAGCCTGTGAAAAAGGAATATCGCCAAAACAATCTGTCAGAATGGAAAAAGCCCATGCCTTGTAGATCAGTGAAATTGCTTTGTAATTATTCTCACCCAGCTTGTCACCAATGGCATACAGATCTTCCAGGTCGGCCATACGCGCATAAAAACCGTCCCACAGCCCATTGGCTGATCCTGCTGTAATTACATAACGGTGTACGCCACCACTGGTACTTTCGCGCGGCGCAGTTACCTGCATCAGCTCATGTGTAAAACCTTTGGCTGTAGTAATAGCTGTGTTTACAAAACGGTACTGCATCTGCCCCAGCAATACACCTGGTGTAATGGTGGTAGGGCGTATCGGGTCTGTATTGATCAATTCAAAATTCTTTGTACAGGACGCCAGCAAAATACAGCAGCATACTACGATTGGATATATTCTGTTGTGTAGCATGATCTTTATCTTTTAAATGAGTTAGAATTTGAAAGTAAGGTTAATGCCCATGTTACGGGTTGAGGGGAACTGTGCCAGTTCAACACCCGGAGTTAACGTACCACTGTTCAGGTTACCGCCTTCGGGATCAAAACCGGGGAATTTGGTAAAATTGAACAGTTCACGACCGTACAGTGCAATCAGCGTTTGACGGATCTTCATTTTGCTAAGAAAACCCTGTGGCAAACTATATTCAATACGCACTTCCCTGATCTTTAAGAAAGAAGCATCGAAAATATTCATCTCTGCATTGCTGCGGGCATATACGTTCTCATAATAAGAACGTGCATTCACCTTCACTGTATTGGCCAGGTATTTTCCATCCGCCTGCAGCACTACCCCATCACCTACGATGCCGCCTTCACGTCCTGCCAGTGTAATTTTGGTATTACCAAACTCGTTGTTCTTGTGATTGGTCTGTGAAAACAGGTTGCCCCCTTTTTGTCCGTCGAGCAACAGGCTGAAACGGAAATTTTTGTAAGTAAATTCATTCAGCAAACCTGCTTTCCAGTCTGCAAATGCGTTACCCCATTTACGGGCTACAGGATCAAGTGCTGCAGGTACGCCGGTAGATGTGTAAATGATCTTTCCTTCCGGTGAACGCTGGAAACCTTTTCCATACAAGTCACCCATACGGCCGCCTACCCTTGCTTCAACTGTTACGTCTGTACCATGCGCAAAGATCACCTGGCTGGTAATGCCTTGTGCCAGCTCGCGTACATAGCTGCGGTTCATTGACCATGTTAAAGTGGCATTCCAGCTGAAGTTCTTATTCTCTATTGGTTTGCCGGTTAACTTTACTTCCACACCACGGCTGTTGATCAATCCTGCATTTACCATTTTATTGTAATAACCCGATGTTGGGTCCAGCGGAATAGCAATGATCTGGTTACGGCTGTTATTGGTATAAGCAGTCACATCAATGCCAACTCGATTTTTAAATAAGCGCAGATCAATACCTGCTTCATAGCTGGAAGTGATCTCAGGCTTCAGGTTGGCATTGTATAAAATTGCAGGATTGGTAAAACTGTTCCCATAAATACCATCATAGTATTTACTGGTTTGGTAAGGCCTGGTGTCATTACCTACCTGTGCCCATGACAAACGCAGTTTGGCAAAAGAAATGGCAGCAGGTAATTGCACCAGTTGACTCAGGATAATGCTGGTGCTAACAGAGGGGTAAAAGAATGAACAGCTGGCATAAGGCAATGTACTGGACCAGTCATTACGACCGGTAAAGTCCAGGAACACTTTTTCATCAAAAGACAATTGCCCCATGCCATACAAACTATTGATCGCTTTCTTGCTTCTCTGCGGATCGGCCACAGCAGGATCAAGACTGTTAGATATCTGGTATACACCTGGCTGAGATAACTGATCAGCATACATACCGTCAAAATCATAGGTCTGGCGCATAGCATTGGCACCTGCCGATACTGTATAACGAATGGTAGGGGAAATTTTATCCTTGTATGTCAGCAAGGCATCTGTATTGATCTCATAGCTGAACACATCCTGTGTACGGAACATACCACGCGGATACTTGGTCATACTGAACGGGCGTTGCTGTGAGCGGAATTCCACACCCATATCAATACCAGAGCGCACCATCAGTTCCAGTTTGGGTGAAAACTCGTACGTAGCAGAGATGTTTCCTGTTACGCTGTTCTTTTTCATTTTGTTCAGCATTTCATACATGCCCAGGTAGGGATTATCAGGACCTGCATAGAAAGGACGACGTTGCTGTACCTGTTCCAGGCCCGGCATCCAGTAAGGTTTATGCCACTCAGGTTTTACATTGGTAGTAGTACCAATGATGAGGAAGTACATCAGCGTCTGGTTATTGTAACCAGCCATCGGCAGGTTATCGCTCTGTTTGTGTGCGTAGTTTACTTTACCGGTGATCTTCAGTTTGTCTGTTATTTTCTGCATTACAGACAAAGCCACATTCACCCTTTCATAACCGGTATTGGGAATGATCCATTCATTTTTCATGTGTGTAAACGACAAACGTGCACTTCCTTTATCGTTACCGCCTTCTATTGAAATGCTGTTAGAGATTGTATGCCCGGTCTGGAAATAACCAGTGCGTGAATTTTTATACGGTTTCCAGGGCGTACGTTCGATAGGTATACCATCCACAGCAGCCGGATTGTATTGATAATACATCTGACCGTTGTACTTAGGTCCCCATGAACGCCCGCCACCGGCAGCAGTACTGGTATTGGCTCCATCAGGACTATCGCCATAGGAATAGTAAGTATCCACGCGGCCTTCACCATATTCATACTGGTAATCGGGCCAGCGGTTTACCTGGTCCATGCTGGCATTGAAGTTATAGGTAATACCCAGTCCTTTATCGCGGCTTCCGGATTTGGTAGTGATAATGATAGCACCGCCGGCTGCACGGCTTCCGTACAATGCAGTAGCACCAGGGCCTTTCAATACAGATATTTTTTCGATATCATCAGGATTGATATCAGATACATTGGAACCATAATCTACCGGGTTATCTGCGGATAAATGCGAAGAAAAACCGGTACCAGTGATCTTGCTACTTACAGGAACACCATCTATTACGATCAATGCCTGGTTATTATCAAGGTTCAGCGAAGATTCACCACGCAGTGTAATACGGGAAGAACCCATCGGGCCAGAACCAGCACCCATAATATTAAGGCCAGCCACTTTACCAGACAACGCGTTTACCCAGTTATTGGTCTTTGCATCTTTAACAGCCTTCTCTCCTACTGTTTGTGCAGCATAACCCAATGATCTTTCTTCACGACGGATACCCAGGGCAGTTACCACCACATTTTCCAGTTGCGCCTGCTCTCTTTTCAGGGAAATGTTCAGCGGGCTGTGCACGGAAGACGCAGGTATGGTTCTGGTAATATAGCCCATAGAACTTATCACCATAGCATTGCTGCCATCTGGTGCATTAATAGCAAATACACCTGCAGAATCGGTCACCACAGTTACCCCGGCAATACTTACAGATACCGACGGGATGCCTTCGCTACTTTGCTCATCACTGATGCGGCCTGTTATCATACCTGCATGTGCGGCTGCTGATGATGCAGTTTCTTTTTTAGAACCTTTTTTTACAGCAATATTTTTACCGGATACCATAAACTGGAGATTGTGTTTGTCCTGCAGGTAGATCAACACTTCTCCCAGTGGTTTATTTACAAAACGGATATTTCCCAGTCTTACTGATGCCATCACCGGTTTTTCAAAAGAGAACACATACACGGTCTGGCTTTGCAGCGCTTCCATCAATTGTGCTGCATCAGCGGCAGTTGCGGAATAATTGATCTTACCCGTCAGCCCGCTGAAACGCTCCTGTGCAAACCCTGTTATGGTTCCACACAATAAAATGGCGCAAAGCAGCCCGGTTAACAGTGGCGGGAACAGTTTTAGTCCCGTTGCAGTAGTTTTTCCTGCTTTCAATGCATGAATCGACATAACTTTGTTTTGATTTTTTAATGAACCTTGTACAAGAGGTTTATCCGGCAGGGTTGTTCGCAGCAATCCTGCCTTCTTTTTTCCTCTTTGCTATTCCGTTAAAATATTTCCAGTCCTTTTGCGGTTGTTTTGTATTTACACCCCGTAATAAAGCTGATGATGTTCAGCATCTGCACGGTAGTTTCACTTCTGAAAACAGTGGTCACCCGCTTTTTACTATTCTTTATTCTATCGCTGCAGATAATGGTCATGTTACTGCGTGCAGCAATCCTTTCCAGCGCATCCGGTAACAGTACATCGTTCAGTACCAGGTAGCCTTTTGTCCATTGCTCAATATCTTTGATCCGTAAAAACTCTTTGCTGATGCTATTATCTGCCTTGTGATAGTTCACCATTTCACCAGGTTGCAGTGTTTCAATTACCTGTGTTCTTTGTTGCAGATCTGTTTTCTCAATCGCTACTTTTCCACGTACCAATGATATTCTTACGGCACTTTCACCGGCATAGGCTTCTACATTAAAGGCAGTACCCAGTACATGTGTAGCGATATTGCCTGTATGCACCATAAAAGGATGCTGTGCATCATGCGCTACATCAAAGAACGCCTCACCTTCCAGGCGTACAGCTCTTTGTGCAGCCGTAGCGTGTATATTCCAGTACAGGCGGCTGTGAGGACTTACCCAGGCTGTTGAACTATCAGGAAGCATAAGATAAATGGCTGCATTGCCTGTATTCACCACGCTGTCCCAGTTAGCCGCTTGTACAACCTGCTGTACCGGTTGCCGGCTACGCATAAAGAACAATACCGGTAATGCGGCGATCAGTAATACTGCAGCCACGCGCCACAGGTACCAGGAAAATTTTCTGTGTATGGGTATAACATTGCTTTGCGGGTATAATTTATCTCGCAGTTGTTGCAACAACAGCATGCTTTCCTCCTCACTCACCACAGCAGTTTCCTCCGCTTCCCAGGAAGTATGCAGCAGTTCATTCAATACATCTGTTGCCTGCGGGTCAGTTGCCAGGTATTGCTGAACAAGCCGGAGCTCTGTTGCGGTACAATTACCATCCAGGTACCTTCGCAATAATTCTTTTTCAATCATACATAGTATTACACGAAGCCAGAGATGTTTACCGTTATTCCCAATCACGACTTAATACAGGCTTAACATTGGAGAAGGCAGACAAGCATACAACACGGTATCAACAGCAAGTAACAAATGCAGAAAATATATGATAACAAGTATACAAGGCGTGCAATGCAACAATGCATTCAATTAAGGAATTATTAATTCTCTCCGGTAGCAGACAATATCAGAACAGTATGTACAACTTTGTTCTGTTTAATTAAGTGCACGGGTTGATAATCTCCATGGCAACTTCTAACAATCATAAAAAAGCACTGATAGAACGGTATGAAAAGATCTACTTTTCAACAAAGGATCGCCTGATCAGTTTTGTACGGACCAACATCCGCGACAATGCCATTGCCGATGACATTATACAGGAATGTTACATCAGGTTATGGGAAAAGCTGGAAACTCTTCAGGACGATCATACCATTTTAGCATTGCTGCGTAAATATGCGCATAATCTCATTATTGATTATGTGCGCAAAACTGCGCGTGAAACCTTACGCCATACTGTTTACCAGCAACAACAGGATTCCACCTGTACTGCAGACAACCAGTTACTACTAAAAGAAATGCTGCAGGACTATGACAGTGTGATCCAGACACTTCCCCAAAAGCGCCGTATCATTTACAGAATGGTACGCGAAGAAGGATTATCACACCGTGAAATTGCCGCCCGGCTTAATATCAGCACCAACACAATTGAAAAACACATGAATGAGGCATTGCATACCCTGCGCGCCCATTTTCCACCCGACAGGTTATCGGTGGTGGTGCCTGTGCTGGCAATGTGCGCCATGAACGCCTGATGATATTATTTTAGCTGAAAAGTTGCAGACCGGTATTCATCAGCAACAGGTATACAGTATAATATACCAGCAAAATTGCCAGTGATCATTTGCTGCCAGAAACCAGGTTGGTTAAAACAATATTTTTTAGCTCTTTTATTGCTAACTTTCCTATACAAACAACAGGTATGAAATCCAGCCAGATTGCTACATTCTCCATCAGCAGGGTACAGGCCGGCCGGGCGGTACAGCAGGAAGATGCACTGGCTGTTGAAGAACCGCTGGAGATCCGGCTGGTATATGACCGGCAGCTACAAAAAAATATTGCAGTTACCATGCGTACGCCGGGAAATGATGCAGAACTGGCCGCCGGTTTTCTTTTTACAGAAGGTATTATACAGAACAGCGCTGCTATCCAATCCATACAGCAGGCCGATGACAATTGTATTGTTGTGACCCTACAACCAGGCATGGTACCCCAATTGCAAAAAGCAGAACGTAATTTTTATACCACTTCCAGTTGCGGGGTATGCGGCAAAGCCAGTATTGATGCTATCAGAACAATATCTCCTTTTACACATATAACCGATGAATTGCATGTTAGTGATCAGGTATTGGAAACACTTACCGATACCTTACAGCAACAGCAGGTTGTTTTTGAAAGTACGGGAGGTTTACATGCATCTGCCCTGTTCAACACCAATGGTGAATTTATAATGTTGCGTGAGGATGTAGGCCGGCACAACGCACTGGATAAATTGATAGGACATTGCCTGTTGAACAACCTGCTTCCTGTCAGCAATACCATACTGTTGCTGAGCGGCAGGGCCAGTTTTGAACTGGTACAGAAAGCAGCCATGGCCGGTATCAGGATCATTGCTGCGGTAGGTGCGCCTTCCAGCCTGGCCGTAACGCTGGCTGCTGAACACAATATCACCCTGATCGGTTTTTTACGCCGGCAACGGTTCAATATCTATACCGGCATCCGGCGGGTCAATATATACGTACCTTCCTGATAGGAACTGTTACCTGTTAATGTTTAAATGTTGCAGTATGAGCAATGAAACATCTCCCATTCCTGGCGCAGAAAATCCTGAAAGATTTTCAGGGCTGAAACTGGGCAGTGTAAAAAAAGCCGCCGCCGGAGTACCAGCCATTCTTTCCAGTTTTAAACAGGTATTTGGTGAAGCAGGTGTTTTTCGCGGATTAAAGGCATTGCACCATCTGAACCAGAAAGGAGGTTTTGATTGTCCCAGTTGTGCATGGCCCGACCCGGATGATGAGCGCAGCGGTATTGCTGAATATTGCGAAAATGGTGCTAAGGCCATTGCAGAAGAAGCTACTGCCAAAAAACTTACGCCCGATTTTTTTTCTGAACATTCCATACAGGAACTGGCAGCACTTACCGATTTTGAAATAGGTCGCAAAGGACGTGTTGCCCAACCCATGTACCTGCCCGAAGGTGCAACACACTATCAACCCATTTCCTGGGATGAAGCAGTTGATAAAATAGCCCATTCATTAAACAGCCTTGCATCGCCCGATGAAGCGATCTTTTATACATCCGGACGCACCAGTAATGAAGCCGCTTTTTTATACCAGTTATTTGTAAGGGCATACGGCACCAATAACCTGCCCGATTGCAGTAATATGTGTCATGAAAGCAGTGGTGTGGCCCTGGGTGAATCGCTGGGTATTGGTAAAGGATCTGTAAAACTGGAAGACCTGTATGAAGCAGAAGTGATCATCATACTGGGACAAAACCCGGGCACCAATCATCCGCGCATGCTGTCTGCTTTGCAAAAAGCAAAGGCCAACGGCGCTGTGATCATCTCTGTAAATCCGCTGCCTGAAACCGGTTTAATGGGTTTCAACAACCCGCAGCAGGTAAAAGGTTTCCTGGGCATGGATACTGCACTAACAGATATTTTTCTGCAGGTAAAGATCAATGGTGACATGGCGTTGCTGCAGGCCATCGAAATATTACTGTTGCGCGCAGAGCAGGCCTCGCCGGGTACCGTGTTTGACCAGGCATTTATTCAAAAAAATACGGCCGGTTATGAAGCGTTTATCCAACACCTGCAGCAACAGGATCTGCCAACACTGGTAAAAGCTTCCGGTATAGGGATGGCGCAGATAGAAGAAACAGCACGTATGCTGCAAAACAAGAACAGGATCATTACCTGCTGGGCCATGGGTTTAACACAACACAAAAATGCAGTAGATACCATCAAGGAAATTGTAAACCTGTTATTACTGAAAGGCAGCATCGGCAAACCCGGTGCTGGTACCTGTCCTGTTCGCGGACACAGCAATGTACAGGGTGACCGTACCATGGGTATTTATGAACAGCCCTCTGAAGCATTCCTGGACAGGATTGAAAAGAATTTTCATTTTATGCCTCCCCGTCATCACGGTTGGGATGTAGTGGCTGCCATCAAGGCCATGCATGCAGGCAAGGGAAAAGTGTTTATTGGCATGGGTGGTAATTTTCTTTCCGCTACCCCGGATACGCTTTATACAGCTGCGGCATTGCAAAACTGTTTACTTACAGTGCATGTATCTACCAAACTCAACCGCAGTCACCTGATACATGGAAAGGAAGCCCTGATATTACCTTGTCTGGGACGTAGCGATAAAGACACTATGAACAATGAGGATCAGTTTGTTTCCTGCGAAAATTCCATGGGCGTTATACAATCTTCCAAAGGTGTGCTTGCTCCCATATCAGAACATCTGCTGAGCGAACCTGTCATCATCTGCCGCATGGCAAAGGCAACACTGGGGCATCACAGCACCATCAACTGGGATCGGTATATGCAGCATTACGATCATATCCGTAATGATATTGAACGCACCATACCCGGTTTTGATCAATACAATGAGCGTGTTCGTATGCCCGGTGGTTTTTATCTGCCCAACTGCAACCGCGAAGGCTGGTTTGATACTCCTGAGAAGAAGGCACATTTCAATATTGCCACACCACATTATATCAGTCTTGCTACAGATGAACTGCTGATGATGACCATACGCAGTCACGATCAGTTCAATACTACCATTTATGGATTAAACGATCGCTATCGTGGTATTTACAATGAACGGCGTGTAATACTGATGAACCAGGCAGACATGAACAAACACCAGCTTCAGCAGGAGGATGTGGTAGATCTTTTTAATTATCACAACGGCATTGAACGGGTAGCCCGGAAATTCATCGTTGTACCCTATCCTATTCCGGAAGGTTGTACAGCTACCTATTTTCCCGAAACCAATGTACTGGTACCTATTGACAGTGTAGCAGATAAAAGCAACACCCCCACGTCCAAACTGGTGATACTAAAGATCCGGAAACATACGGATTAGAAGGTGGCCACCATAAGCGTTCTATTGAACGGGTAAAAAACCGGTGAGCCGGGCAATGCTTTTGTCAGTGTTGCTGTATACTCATTCAGAAAAGAATCCTTCAGGGCAGCAGGTAACTTGTCCATATAAGGAACCAGTGCTGTGCCGGAGGTCCAGCCTACTACAGCTTTTGCATCTTCCAGTACATGCGGATATACTTTTTCAAACACGTTAATATTATGTCCGCCATTTTCAAATAATATCCGGGCATACTGCTCAATGCTCAATACAGGCGAAGTACGAATCCAGCCATTAAGTGCTTCCCGATAAGGCGCACGCTCTGCAAGCTCACGTATGGCAACGTGTGAAACATGATGATGATTGGAAGGGACCTGTATCGCCAGTTGTCCGCCTTTTTTAACCAGGCTGATAATACGGGGAAGCAGTGTTTCATGATCTTCTACCCACTGTACGGCGGCATTGGAAAACACGATATCCCAGGTACTGCCACCGGCAACAGCATTTTCGATAGACTGTTGTGAAAAATGCAGGTGGTCAGTGGCAAAAGTCTTTGCTTTTTCCAGCATCTCAGCAGAAGTATCAATACCGGTAACCTGCGAACCTGGTAATGCGTCAGCCAGTTTACGCGTCAACTCTCCTGTTCCACAGCCAAGATCAATAACCGACAGGTCATTTTTTACGGTCACCAGGCCCAGCAGATCATAAAACGGTGCATAACGTTCAGCTTTAAATTGATTGTACACATCGGGATTCCAGGGCATAAACACACTATTTTGATACGTTGAGGAAATGATAAGAAGGGATGACAAAGGTACCAAATACAACGGACTAAATGCCCCCGGAAACACACTGTCTGCTGAGAATCAACCTGTTTTCAGTCAAAAAACACTATTTACAGGAAGAAAAAATCATGATTTTTTTACTTTGAATGTCAATCTGCATTATCTTTGCAGCCTCAATTTTTTGAATCGCTGCCTGATAGTATAACGGTAGTACGACAGACTCTGACTCTGTTTGTCTTGGTTCGAATCCAGGTCAGGCAACAAGTAACAAATCAACTGAATTATCCTTAATGAAGAGGCCCCGCAATGCGGGGCCTCTTCATTAAGGAATGATGAAATCGGCTCCAATTTCTTCAAACACAAAACCATTAATGGAGTTGTACCTCGGAGATACATTTCCTACCGTATTCGCTGCAACGGGGCTGCTGTAGAAAATACCAAAGTATTGCTCAACTCTATATGTACTCCGAAAAACCAGATCCATCCTGAGCAACTATTTTTTCAGGCATCTGGAAGCCACAGGTATTAAGATAGTCAGGAGATCCGCAAGGCTTCCCAGTGATGCCACCCAATCAGAAACATTGTTAATAAACCTTGACTGTTGTGTCGGGCAAGTAGTAAACGACTCAAAATCAGGATTAGCTATTATCTGTGCCCATCCTCAATGAAAGGTTTGATAAAGTTTTGTTCATATATTATTGTTACATGTATATGCACCCTTCACCACTTGATGGAACTTTTAGCATTTCAGACACGTACCATTGGCTGGGAGCCGGCAGTTCCGCTACTGACCACACACAGATGCTAATGCGGCTTCAGACCTTCGTTTTATCACTTGAAAAGACCGGGAATAATTTTTGGACGAACGGGGTTTATTATGCTCAATGAAAAACAATCCGACGCTAGAGAAATTCCATTCCATTATGTGTATCTGGTCTTTGAGGTAATAATGGAAACATAAAAAAAAATGGGCCAGCAGCGATAACAACTGAATGATAAACTCCTGTCAATTAGAATACCTACCAAAGTTTACTAAGAGACCTGAAGATATCTACTTTCTTCATGAAAGTTTCAGCGTTCACGCCACTAGCCCTGATACACCACTGATATTAACCCTGATAATTACTTTTTCAGAATCTTGTGCCTGCTGAATAAACCGTCTTCATTTTGTATGCTCAGGAAATAAACGCCCGGCACAAATCGCGACATATTTATTAATATAGTTTGCTCCTTTTCAACCGATACAGATCTTACTACCAGGCCAGCGCTATTGATAATATCGATTCTATTCTTTCCATTCAGTCCTTCGATCCTCAGCTCATTGTGCACCGGATTGGGAGCTATAGTAATATTAAGGGAAGAAGAGAATCTTACCATCGCTACAGCACTATAGGTATAACCACCATCGAAGTTGATCTGTTTTAACCGGTAGTAATTCCTGTCAGCAGCCGGGGTCTTGTCTACATACACGTAATCTTCCCTGCTACTGCTATTGCCATTCACTGACCTGGAAGCCACAAAATCTATTCTGCTCCAGTTGTTGCCATCGGCGCTTCGTTCTATTTCAAACCCTTTATTGTTCTGTTCACTTGCTGTGGCCCATTTGAGGATTACTGTACTTTTTCCTGCATTTGCCGTGAAAGACAATAAAGTAACCGGCAGCACATTATTCAGATTTTCCGTGGAGGACAGGTACACAAAACTGGCGCCCAGGGGTACATTATAGAATTCCACGTATAGTATCCCATCTTCCACACCGGATGCATCGGGAGCAATTGCCTGGGCCTTTCCGGTAGTGAAACGGCCATCTTCGTAAACATCCGTTATTACATCATCTGCATTACCATTATACCTGAACCAGCCACTGGTCACTGCTCCCGGAACAATGGTTGCATTCATCTCATCCGCACTGTAATAGACCCTGAGTTTGCCTGCAGAAACGGGTGAAGCATTATTATCAACTATCGAAGCAATGCGTGGCATCAGGTTGGTAATATGAGCTGAGCCATTGTTATATCCAACTCCTTCGGGTGTGATGGATACCTGCAGGTTATTCAGTTGCGGAGTGGAAACGCCGGACACGCCCAGTAGCTTTTGCCTTGCATTCCCTGTTTTGTTGAAATAGGTAAATTCCCCTGTTCCGCAATTATTATTGTATTCTCCGGTAGTTTCAACATTTGCCGGGAGATAGACATTTCCCGTACTCAAAGGCGTTACCCTTCCGAAAGTGAAATAACTCGCTCCGTTCGGGAAATTATGTACTGCCTCATAATTCGTTCCATTCAATGTCAGCGCAACGGCGGAAACATTGGTGGTGAAAGCCGCATCGTTGGCAAAGATGATGGCATAGTCTGCGCAACCATCGTTTGCCAGCGTAGTAGTGCCTACTGAAGCCTGCGGGAAGCGAATGAGCAACTGACCGGTAATACCGGTATTCTGAACTTTCCATACACGGTTCATACGGCGTCCGTTATTGATACTTCCTGCATAGCTGAATGCGGTATAGGTACCGGCAGTATTGGTCATTGCCTGCGTATTGCCGTTATCACCCCATACCAGGAACTTCCCATCAGCGATCGTACCGGCATTGGCTTCATTGGTAGGAGCAATTTCGCCCAGCCCTATGATCACCTGCCCGTTGGTATTCGGATGCTGGCTCCTGCTCTGTTTCTGAAGCAGGGCAGAGTTGAAATCATAACCAATACCGGCAACGTTGTTATAATAGCCGGTGTTGGCTGCGGCATTCCAAACTACCACATCCTGGGAAGTAGTGTAGTTATTACTGTTTTGCAAGGTAATACCATATTTAATGGCCAGGTAGGCATCAACCTTGTTCCTTTCTGCAGGGGTAATGGCCCCGTTTCCATAGATGATCAGCTCACCGATATTCCCGGTAAAACCAGCATCATCACCTCCGGCAACATCTACCGCATTGGATCCGAACATAAATCCGCCTGTCATAGGTCCTCTGACGGTATGCGTGTAGGTTGCACCCATTGCATCACCATTAAGTCCCTTGCTCATGGAGGTATTGGTAAAACGATGGTACATGATACTGGAAACATTGGTCAGGAAGTTGATATTCCCGGGGTTGGGAGCACCGAGGCTTCCTCCCGTGTTATCCCTTCTTGCTATTGTACCGTTGGTATACAGGCCCGGTTGATCCCAGTTAGTGCCATTAAGCGTGGTATTATTCATGCCTATATTAAAGAACCGGGTACCACTCATACCCTCTTTCGTCAGTGTGAAAATGTCAAAGTCCGTAGATGACAGGGTAGATTCTGTAATATTACCGAGCGACTGATTGGTGTTTGTAAAATTGATACCGGGATTGAAGTTGAAATAGGCAGAGTCACCGGTCTTGAATTGGGGTAGCGCTCCTGTTCCCAGTTGGGCTGCAACAACACCGGAAGTGAAGTCTGTCCATTTTACGAGGCTGGTTCCGGTTCCTGCGGATTCGGTCAGCTTATCTGCCCTGTACCAATGGCTCAGACCGTTGGTTACGCCGCCCGGCGCCTGTACATAAGCTGCGAACGTAAAATACTGACCATTGTTCAATGTAACATCGGCATAGGCATATTCGATTCCATTTACCACCTGTTTACCGGTCATATCTGTAAATATATCAGTAGCATCGAACACCGCGTCCGGGCTTTGCACCAGTTTCATATTGGTAAGTCCACTTGGCCATGCCACACGTACTGTACCTGTATTACCGGTATTTTGTACTTTCCAGATAGCAGCAAAGCGTTTATTGATATCGGGCACACCGGTAATATTTACAGTTGGTCCTTTGGCCAGATTATTATCTCCCCATACCAGGTATTGGTTATTAGAAATAGTTCCCATATTGGCTGCATTGGTATTGGCCAGCCCTGTGGTGCTGATCAATACCTGCCTGCCGGGGTTCACACTCATGGATTGCTTTTGGTATAAGGAACCCAGGTCGTCCCTGCCGATGCCGCCAATATTGTTATTGTATCCGTTGTTGATGGCGATATCCCAAACCACACCCGCCGTACTGTTGAGGTAATTATTTACGGAAAGTCCGTTGTCTGCAAGAAGGGTGATGCCATATTTAATGGCCAGGTATGAGTTCACCTGTTGCTTTTCCACCGTACTCAGGTCCCTGCCATAACTGATGATCTCGGAAGTGATACCACCAGACAGGTTATTGCTGCCTCCATCACTGTTGATATAAAGATGGCTTCCGATCGGGCGGGACGCATTCACATTCCCTGTTACCGGTCCGGTAGCCCCGTTCAGGCTCAGGGTAGCAGTGTAAGGATTGCTTACCCATTGGGGCATATAGTAAGAATTGATGGCAGGGATATTGTTGATCCTGGTAATGCCGTTGATAGGCGCAGTTTGCACGAAATTATCCTGCCAGAATAAGCGTGGCAGCCTGGTGGTGCTGGTGAGGAACCAGGGGGCTTCATATGCGCCGGCGGAATTGGCAGTAGTGCCATAGGTAACGATGGTCCGCTCCGAGGCCACATCCGGATGACTTTGCAACACGAACGTAGACAATGGACGATGGGCATTGGCCGGGAATACATTGGTCAATACCATCGAACCATGTGCGTCGATCGTTGCGTCAACAAGGGCGGGGTTGAAGTTGTGGACTGCGTTCTTAAAAAATGGCAGGTTGTATGTCAACAATTGCCCGGCAGAACCACCCGAAGATCCCAGGTTATCCCAGGAGCTTACATCTGCACTGTCGATGGTTGTATTGGTGCCTGCATTGGCCTGTAACCATACTACGGCGCCACCAACACCTCCCGGACCGATCAGGTAGCCGGCAAAAGTAAAATAGCTTCCATTGGCCAGCGTCACATCGGCGTAATTGTACCCAACGCCGTTAATGGTAACGGTATTGGGAGTCATATCCGTGAATACATCGGTATCATCAAATACATTATCGGAGCTCTGGATCAGGTGGAGATTTGGAATACCCTGTGGCCAGGCTACACGCACGGTGGGTGCTGCTGAAGTGACCTGCACTTTCCAGATAGCAGGAAAACGAAGGTTCAGTGCCGGACGGCTGGGGAAATTAAAAGCAAGGGAAGGTGACCTGGAAAGCCCATTGTCTCCCCAGATCAGCCATTGCCCTTCTGAAAGCCCAACAGCATTCATTGCATTCGTATTTGCAAGGCCGGTAGTTCCGATGATCACTTGCTGGCCGTTGCCATTACTCTGGGATTGTTTCTGGTGCAGGGCGCTGCTTTCATCCCTGGCAAGACCGGCAATATTGTTATTATAGCCGGCATTGGCTGCTGCACTCCATACTACAGCAGCAGCGCTGTTCAGGTAGTCGGGCACTGTTGTTCCATCTTCCGATTTCAATGTGATGCCATATTTTACAGCGAGGTAAGAATTGATCCTTTGCTTTTCAGTACCACCAGAGTTCTGGTGATCCACGCTGTAAGCAAATACTTCCGACATGCCTCCCTGGAACTGTTCATTACCGCTTGCCTGTACATTATGCCCTTCAGATCCAATGGCAAAATTGGGAGGATTCCTGTTATCATTCAAGGTGCCGATATGTGTGGTAGTAGAGCTGTATGTTTTACCATTGATGTTCAGATAAACACCATTGATACCATTTCCACGCCAGGACATACCGCCGATATTTGCAGGCAATGTACGGGCATCCATATCGGTTGTCATCAAAGCGCGTCCGTTCTCTCTCCATAATTCATATCGTTCATCCCACCTGAAGAAATTGGGGTCATCGTCTGCCCAACCGTAAGGAGTGTTCCAGCCGCCTCTGTTGGAATTGAACATCACACCGTAAGCAGAGCCCGGGCTGTTGACGGAAGGGAAATACAGATCGCCTTCCCTGTAGAAGAAATCATTGGTTCCGTCGAAATAATAGAATGGATTGAAATTGAAACTATATGTTTTGTTATCGGCCTTGTAAGCGTTAGCCGTTACCAGTAAAGGCTGGTAGCTTGCATTGTTGTTCTGGGTAACATCCCTGCCATTGCCGGAAACGTCCTGCCATTTATTCTTTGCACCGGCAGTTACTACGCCATCATCGGCTTTATGCCACATAAGAAGCCCATCCACTACCCCACCCGGAGAAGGTACTTTAGCGCCAAAAGTAAAATATTGACCATTGGAAAGTATTACATCAACATAATTATAAACTATACCATTGATGGTAGTTTCGTTGGCAGACATATCTGAAACAATATCAGATGCATTGAATATTGCATCGGCACTCTGGATCAGTTTCAGGTTGATCAGGCTTTTAGGCCATGTAACGCGTACTGTGCCAACCGCTCCGGAGTTCTGCACTTTCCAGGTAGCTGCAAAGCGGTGACTGATGCCGGTAATGCCTGTAATGGCAACAGTGGCTGTTTTGGCAAGGCCATTGTCGCCCCAGATAAGATACTGCCCATCTGTAAGGGTGCCTGAGTTGGTGGCATTTGTATTGGCGAGCGTTCCAACGCCGATCAGCACCTGCCTTCCTTCATTGGTGCTCCAGGATTGTTTTTGATAGAGCGCTCCGTTATTATCACGGCCTATGCCTGCTATATTGTAGTTCCAGCCTGCATTTGCGGCAGCATTCCAGACGGTGGCACTGGTGGAGCTCTTGTAATCCCTTGTTCCGCTGGCGTAGGTAGTGCCATATTTTATCGCCAGGTAGGTTTCCACCTGGTCCATCTGTGCGATGGTTAGTTTGTCCTCAAAAACAAGTATCTCATTCAACTGTCCGCTGAATGCCCCATAGTTATCGTCCCCGCCGATACGCAGGTCGCGAGCGCCGGTGGAAAGGTTCGCATTCTGAAGCTGGCTGCCTGTATAGTCTATCCTGTTACCATTCAGAGATACGGTAGCGCCTGCATAAGCAGCGGATGCGCCTGCACCATTCTTCCATCCCGCACCTACCGTGAAGAAAGATCTTGCGGCCATGGGCGCGGCACTTTGCCCCTGGTATCCGGGTCCTCCGGTAAAGAACAGGAGATTGAAATTTGCTGCATAAGTATGTAAGCCGGGGTAATCCATAGACGAATGAAAGCCCAGTAGGCCATTCCGTTTCTGTACATTCATAAAGCCGGCTGCATACAAGGAGCCATCAGCCCTGTCTATTATATTGATACCAGTACCGGCAGTGAACTGCATGAAATCGTTACTGCCATCAAAGGTTAGGGTTGGGTTAAAGTTGGCCAGGGTTGTAGCATTGGAGTAAACCGGCCTGGCGCCGGCAGAGGCCTGTAAAAAGTTAAACCCTTTGCCGGTAGTTTCGTTCCATCGGTAAACCGGGCTATTGTCAGAGACCTGTGTGGTGCCGTTATCTGTGTATAAGTTTGAAAGAATATCAGCCCGGTACCAGGCTGCGGCAGGTACGCCGCCGGGAGATTGTCCTTTGAGGGACTGGGTTGACAACAATATGCCTGCGAGCCCAAAAGAGCAAATCAATTCTTTGTACATAAGCAGATGGAATTAGAAAGGAAAATGGATTACCGTCCGAAATAGTTTTCGTATTAAAACTAGTTATATTATGTGCATCTGCCCTCAGATACCGTAATACCTGAAGGCAATCACAGAACAAACCCCGTAATGGTAAACATTTAGTATTGTATAAATATTACATCCTAAGGATCGGGGATTGGCAATGCGGCAAAATCCCGGCTATGGAACATTTACGCAAATGCCGCATGCAATCAGGGTTTCCAATTATATCCTGTTGGTTTATCGCAATAAAAAGCGACTTATCTGGTGGAGAATTGCAATTTATACCAGTCTAACCTGGTATAGTATTTTTTCAATTACATACCTCAATATATTATATACTACAGGTATCCATATAGGTAATTCATTAGTTTTGCCTACATATATCCAATAACCGGCCACTGCATGATTCGTATCGTTCTGTTGATTGCCCTTTTGCCTATAGTTGTTCAATCAAAAGCACAACGAAACGATTCTTTTTGTTTGATGGGCAGTGCCCGGCAGTCATATGATAAAAAAATAACCAATGAGTCCGTATACCCGGAAGCTGTTTGTGATAAACCGGGCCAGCCAGTAAATTTTAAATTGGCACGCTTCCTGACTGGATTGTTTGAGTCCACTAAGGACCACAAGAGCGACAGGGAAGAATTCTACAAATCCCTTCCCAATCTGAAAAGGGTTCCGGCTTTGATGAATCACGACAGCATCAGTGCTGCAGCACTGGAAAGTAAGTTGATCATAACTTGTTACTCCCTACCGGCAATGAACGGTAAGCAGAACGTTGCGGGAATCAGGAATGCCTACAAACTTACCCATGAGATATTCAATGCCATAAAACAGGCCAACAGGCAAAAATATACAGCTGATATGGTGAAGTACCAACTCGCCGTCAACAGGATAGATGATAAAACCAGCCCTGCCTTACTGTATGCAATTGCATTGGCCAAGACAATACGGATAAAGAACAATACTGAAAAAGATGACCTGGAGCGGCATCCTGAATACACCATGGAGCTATTGAGAATTTTGTCGCACGACCACTTGGAATCGGATGAGCAACACGCTGTTTCAGAACTAAATTCTGTAACTGATAATGGATTATATATGTTAAGCAGTACTTTAAAATTCCATTTCATTTTTCAAGAAAAATCTGACAGGAATCAGTTCATCAGCAATTATCAGTTCATTCGGTTAAAATCAATACTACAGGAATGTATTTCAAACAGTATTAAGCATGCGCAGTTCGAATATATCAATATCTCATTTCCTCAATCAGGCAACAAACTAACGACCAGATATAATGATAATGGCAAAGGGTGAGAAACAGTAATTCCGGGAAGCTGGGATTGGAATAAGCAATATAGAGGAACGAGTTGATTTCCTGAACGTAGAACGCAGATCAATAACAATTTATCTGCGTTGATAATAATGGATCATAAAAACAGCTCTTTCATTGCAATTAAATATTAATCATCTTAACTAATGGAAAAAAAAGCGGAAAAATACAATTCAGTATTGGTCATAGATGATCATAAAATGGTGGCAAATGGTATAAAGTTGTTGATAGGTGATCTTTTTGAAAATTTCTACATGGCACATGACGGCGCCAGTGGTATGAGCAAAGCTTTGCAACACTTCCCTAAACTGATTATTGTTGATTATTCCTTACCGGACACTACCGGTGAGATACTGGTGAGGGAGCTGAAATACAAGATCCCTTTAGCACGGGTATTGGCTTATACCTATACTTATTCCGCAGAAACGATCGTAAAGATGTTCCAATCGGGCATCAATGGCTACGTAATCAAAAAAGAGAATGATGATGATTTCATACGGGCCATCCACGTATTGATGGAGGGACGTGATTATTTCTGCAGCGAAGCCCGGGTACATATCCTCAATCGTTTTTCAAGCACTGACGAAGATCATACTATCAGGCATCTTATAGCAAATACCAAATTCTCCGGAAAAGAAATTGAGCTGATAAGATTGTTATGCAGGCAAATGACCACCAAAGAAATAAGCAGCCATTTATATCTCTCAGAACGTACAGTGGAGCAATACCGGAGTAGCATAACCAGACGTATAGGAGCCAGGAATCTTGCAGGCGTTATCAAATTTGCATTGCAAAATGGCATCATTCAACTGGATGAATTATGATACCTACCGTCACCATATAAATCCTACGAACATGCTTATCAAGAAAGCACATTCAAAAACAACATTTTTAACCAAAAAAAAATCTGCACTTTTACTCATCAGCTTAAGTTTACTTGTTTCTAGCTCCCTTGCCCAGAATTGCTCAACAAATGCCGGCGGAAATGCGACCGTCTGTAGCTCATTCACAACCTTGACAGGAACAGAAAGCGGAACAACCGGAACAGGTACACCCACCTGGACTTTTGTTTCCGGACCTGTAGTTCCCACAATCGTTTCCCCCAACACCCTGGTGACAGATATTACCGGAATGACTGTTGACGGTAATTATGTTTTCCAGCTTTCCCGGAATTGCGGTACCGGTACTGCCACTTCTACGGTTACCATTACTGCACATCCGCGTCCTGCAGGTTTTACAGCGGGTCCGGATATTACCAATATTTGTGCAACAGTTGGCAGTACGCCGCTGGCTGGTGTAATACCTGCAGGCTTCACAGGTTCCTGGAGGGCAGTGAATATTTATTCCTGGCTGAGGTACAGCACCACTGTCAATACCAATTCTGCCTTTGACAATACGGCTTCAGCCACGCCGGTTTTTTCACTTGTCAATAAGGCTAATCATACTATCGACCCTTCGTATTATGCCATATTGAGGATCACCTCTCTCGATAACAATTGTAGTTTTGAAGACACAGCCATCGTGAAATTCATACCCAATCCCATCGTGGTCTATACCGCCACTACCAACGACTGCCGGATTGCCGGTCAAACCAATGCTATTATTTTCCCTACGGCGAGTTCTCCGATATTGGCCACCAATTATGCCGATGCTGCGGGATCACCCGCTTCCGGCAACAGCATCTCCATCAATGTGATCAGCCAGCCAGCCGGCGCTAATCTTACATATGACCGTATCAGTGATGAAGGACGGCTTTTTCTTACAGGCGCTACCGTAACGGGCGCTTATCAATTTCAACTTACGTTTACCAATAGTTGTGGAACTTATACAACGCCTACATTGACTTACAACTTTAACGGCACCACTCCACGCCTGGTTAATTTTCAGCCCACCGGACACGGCGCCCCTGAACAATTGACAATTTACACTAACGTGGGTTCCGGAGGGGAGATCCATTGCAACAGCATGGCTGGCACCACTACCCCTGAGAACTTTTATTTCAGCATCGACCCGTCTGACCCTGCAACTGTAGTTACTTCAGTTACCACCAGGGGCGTTATACCACCAGGAGGAGCTCCTACTGTAGTGGTATCGGGCGATGGAACTTATAACAGAACGGCCACAGTAACGCCACCAGCGGGAGGATGGCGGGTAGGCACCTATTCATTTACGGTTTATTCATCCAACGGCACCTGTGGTGTAAGCCAGTATTATTACATCCATATCTCCGACAACAGCCGTACCAATGTGGCGGTTCCGGATGTCAGTACCTGTTATACCGCCGCCGGCGCAGTGATATCGGCAACAGTTCCGCTTCCGGCAGCCTACAAGGGCATAGTGAACCCCAGCTATTTCCAGGACTTCAATGGCTACTACAATTTTGCGGTGGTTTCCAAACCAGCCGGCTCAGCCAGTCCTACTTTTACTTCCACTGATTTACGAAGCATTACCAGCCCCAGCACCACTATTTCGAATCTCAACAGGCCCGGCGACTATGTGTTCAGCATCACAGCCGCCAACAGTGGTGGCGCAGGCTCTTTCCTTACAGCAGAATATGGTTGCAGCGGGGCCTCCCTGTCCGGTACTTTCACAGTACATGTGGAAGAGAAGATCAATGCCAATGCAGGTTCCGGCCTCACGGGCTGCACCCACTCCGTGCCGCTTCTTGGTAATGCAACCGGCGCCGGTACAGGGCTTTGGACTGTGATCGATGGGCCAGCCGGGGCCACCCCCACCATTGCATCACCAGGTAGTCAATCCACTACAGCCAATGCATTGGATCAACTTGGCCTGTACCGCTTCGCCTGGAATATCACTACCCCACTTGGTGGATGTACCGGATCCGATACCGTTGTTTTCAACATCACTTGTAATTTGCCGGTGACCCTGACAGATTTTACTGCAACAAAAGAAACCACTTCCGTAGTGCTTGACTGGACTACCGGGTCCGAATCAAATAATCTCGGCTTTGAAATTGAACATGCTTCCGACGGCAATAACTGGAAAACCATCGCCTTTCAGGCCTCCAAAGCTGCTGGTGGGAACAGTGTCAGTTCAATAGATTACAAGTATAAACATATCAATCCGGTTAACGGCACGAACTTCTACAGGCTGAAGCAGCTTGATTTTGATGGTAAATGGAAATACAGCCCCATCAGGCAGATAAAAATGCCCGCTTCCAACATTGTTGTATACCCGAATCCTACCAGGAATATTATCACTATCCAGGGGATGACAGGCACTGAAATCATTCAGATCTTTGATGTAACCGGCAGGAAGATAAGACAGGCGAAAAGCAGGTCACAGCAGGAAAGTATTGGCATTTCCGATCTTGAGGAAGGGGTCTATCATATTGTCATCATTGCTGCTGACGGAAATACATCAGGCCATAAGATCACAAAACTGAAATAATGATCAATAGCCGGATTTAGCATTACCCCCCCGGAATTATGAATTACTTAAAAGAAGAGGAAGTATCAAAGTAAAATGAAGGCCTGAGAGTTGCATAAACAAAAATTGATTCCACCAGGGATCCGAATAAAAAGAGACTGCTCATTAGTTTGAGACAGTCTCTTATATTTTAATGGATCTTCTCAAAGAGAATTATCGATCAGCGTATACACATTATTGTAAAAACTCTATATTTTTGTTTGAACTTACCGCATTCTATGCTAAATAACTATTACCGTTCTCATTTAAAATGGATGCAAAAAAGTGGGTTGCTCTTTTTATCCTTTCTTTTACCACAACTGGTGGTATATCCACAAAGTAATAATTATGTAGTAAGACAGTATACCTCAGATAATGGATTACCTCAAAACAGCGTCAAGTCTATTAAATTCGATAAAAGTGGATTTTGCTGGCTGTCTACAGAGGCCGGCATTGTGAGATTTGACAACAATGAATTCAAGCACTATGGAAGTGATATCATAAAGGGGCTTAAAAGTGAAAGGATCTCGGCAATGATGTCTGATACTGCCGGAACTATACTGGCCCAGGGCCTCGATCTTCAAAACATCAAAATAAGTGCATCCTCCTCCCTGTATTCCTATTTACCTGTACTAACGGATACCAACCTTAGTTTCGTTGCAACAGGTTTTATCACCCATAGTCCCACCATGGATAGTATATGGCAGACTATCGTCGATAGCAGAAGCATTCCGGTTCTGAAAGCGCCGGGAGGTTTGAGGAACGGGGATATTTACCTTTTCCTGGGAAATGATGCCTGGTTTATCAGAAAATCAACCGCCATCAGGCTAAAGCCATATGAAACGGAACCGGTTGGCAGTATGGTGATCAATGATAACTACTATTTACAGATATGGCCGGGTAACCGGATAACAAGCTGGGATAACGGAATTGGGCAGGCAGGGCATATTGATGGAGATATTGTCAGCAATAAAGATTTCCTCCAAGGAAATTTCAATGCATTATGGTGCGAACAGGGTTCATTCATCTATGCGGGGGGAAGCCTTTACCAACTCTCCTACCAAAACGGAAAAGTAGACAGCCGCTGTATTTTAAGCAACCTCAACCTGGAAATACCCCTTTGCATCCAGTATCGACCGGATATCAATACTTATTTTATCGGCACCGGAACACAAGGCTTGTTCGTCATCAAAGTTTCAGATTTCAGTTATGCTAAGATCCCACCGGAATCGGGACCTGAAAACTATTATACCATCGGGAAGACATCAGAGGACAAAATTCTTGTGACCAATGCTATAGTACGGCCCGACAACATATCATTCTATGCCCCCCTTTACAACAACCGCAGTAGGGCAATGTATACCGATAGTGCGGACAGAGTATATTATGAAAGCGAATTCCAACTATTCCGCTATGATGCCAGAACAGGAATCCTGGATAAGGATCTCCTTCCTCTCGATAACCGGTTAATGGCAATTGTTCCTGTGGCTGAGGATGGTACGCTCTTGTTATGCACACATTCTACCTTATACAAAATAACCCCCAATGGAAAGTTAGTATGGCAGCACAAATTTCCCGCAAGGTTGCGTGTATTAGCTTTAAAACCCTTAAAGAACGGGGAACACCTGCTGGCAACCACGGAAGGAGTAAAATGGTACGATATTCAATCCTATACCATTTCCCGGTCAATACTTGATTCCTTTTCTGTCCGCAATTTCTATCTGGATAAGCAGAACCGGTTATGGATCGGCACTGATGGCAAAGGCTCGTTTTTGTATACTCACAATAAAGTATATCCCCTGCCACCAGGCCCAAGGGGAGCGTTCAGTTCCATTCACTCTTTTATAGAAGACAACAGAGGCAATTTCTGGTTGCCTACCAATAATGGTTTGTATAAAGTGCCGGTCAATGTAATAACTGATTATGTAACTGACAGGAAAAATCCCTTCTTCTGTTTTACGTTCAATAGTGCAAATGGACTAAGAACGAATGAATTTAACGGAGGGGCCAATCCTAATTTTCAATGGTTACAGGATAGCGCCCTGATATTGCCATCTATCAATGGACTGATAAAATTCTACCCAAACAGACTTATTTCGGATTTTCCGAAAGAAAGAATTTTTATTGATGAAATGTCAATAGACGGACAACCGGTAATATTATCCAATGTCGATGAAACCATTCAACTTAAGCCGACATTCCGGAACCTGAACATTAAGATCACCTGCCCCTTTTTTGGTAATAAAGAAAACCTGAAGCTGGAGTATAATCTTGGAAACGATATCGAACAATGGATCCCGCTTCCTGCTTCCGGAATCATTTCTATCAATACATTACCTGCCGGAGATTACAAATTGATGTTCCGCAAAGCAGGAAGCAATAAGGACACACCCAATGGCAATGTTGCCATAAAAATAAAAGTCTCCCCCTTTTTCTATCAAACAGGCTGGTTCTTTGCAGGAGTAGTGTTGTTGATAATCTTTCTTGGATATTTGTATTCAAGAAGACGTTTGGCCAAACTGGAAAAAGAAAAGATCAGGATCGAGCAGATCGTAGAAGTCAGAACAGAAGAGTTGAATGCTGCGATACAGCAACTGGAAAGCTCGGAAACAGCTTTAAGACAAAGCAACCAGGTGAAAGAACAGATAATAGCAACGGTATTACACGATATCAAGTCACCGTTGTTTTCATTGAGGATGGCTGGGAAATCCCTGGTCAGGAACTGGAATAACAGTAATGAGGAAAATCTGGAACAGGTAACAGGCCTCAATCAGTTGATTGGAGAACTGGGCCGTTTTACAGACCAGTTCTTCTCCTGGGCTGCAAGCCAGCAGGAACATTTCAAAGTCAGGAAAACGAAGTTCGATCTGCAGCAGGTTTTTGGAGACATCAGTTCTTTGTTCAAAGAGATCCTGCAGGTTAATAACAATAAGTTCTCCATAAACGAAACAGATATCCAATGTTATACAGACAAGGAAATATTGGTATTGATATTGAGGAACCTGGTAGATAATGCCAATAAGAACACAGAAAATGGAGTGATCAGTCTAGAGGCCACACGCATGGCGGAAGGGCTGCAGATCCAGGTATCAGATACAGGAAAGGGACTGAACACTTTTCAGATCGAAAATTTCCTGAATAAAGATAAAGCTGTAAAGAACGGCCGGATGGGAAGTGTTATTATCCTGGAAATGCTGGACAAGATCGGGGGTGAATTACAGGTGACTTCAGAAGAAGGTAAAGGAGCGGTATTTACGATCACTTTAAGGACAAATGACATATTTGTTAGCCAGGATCCAATTTCCACCGGGTATTACCAGGATATTCGTCTATAACATATCATAGCAATCAATAAAGTAAAAAGTATTGAAGGCAACACGCTGGAATTGCATCCGAAAAAATTCCTATCAGCCGTGAAGTTCTGAAGCTTATACTATCAAAAAGCATCTCTACTTTCAGATGAACATCCTGCGTGTTTATAATTCTACATCCGGGAAACCTTCAAAATACCATCAGCACATACCCGACTAGTGGCCATTAATATATTTAAGACCAGATTGTTACTGATTTTACGGCACAGGTTCAGAACAGTCAATACCTGGTTATAACGAATTTGAACAGGCAGGATAGCGGACAGGAATGTTCATTCACAAAAAAAGAACCGTGGTTCAACACTTTTATGCTTCCATTTGCTTAACTTTCAATACATACCGAAGCTTTTATGAGAAATACCTGTCAATGGTTGCTATTGCTGGTTTTATTTACCTGCTGCCGCTCTGCACAGAAGCTGTATGAAAAAGGATTGTACGACAAGGCTTTTTTCAGTGCCCTGGATTATCTTAAAAAAAATCCCACCAATGCTGATGCTTTAAGGATACTGCCAGATGCTTACAAACAGGCCCTTGTGCAATATGAGAACGCTATTGAAAAAGCCCGTAACGGAAAAGGCAAAGAAGGGGAAAGACTGGCACAGATCTACGATAGTTATCTCTCCATCCAGGAAATGTATACTGCATTTAAAGAAGTATCGCCCAATATCCCTTCCTTTAAGCCAGTAAGTTATAGCGAAGAAGTTGACAGTGCCGCAGAAGCTGCCGCAGCCTGGCATTATAAAAGGGGAAACGATTTTATGACCCGCTCCAGCACCGAAAAAAATGCACAAAAGGCCTACCAGCATTTTAAAAAAGCCGATGAATATGTACACGGATATAAAGATGTGTTCAACAGGCTCAAAGAAACCTACGATCTTGCTTTTACCTATGTAGTCGTGCGTACATTCGATCAGAAGTTTGGCAGGTACAATATCAACGGAAACTTTTTTGAGAATGACGTACTATGGAATCTTAACAACCTTACCCGCGACAGCTATTATAAATTTCTTTCAGCCAACGATGCTTCGGCACAAAACATCAATGCCGGTCAGTTTATGGACCTTGCCATTTACGATATCTGGTTTGGGAAACTGTATTCCAACAACTATACCTATACTGTTTCCAAAGAGATCCCTTCAGGTAAATCAAGCCAAACGGTTACCGCCTCAGTCGTGGTAACCCGTCGTGTTATTGAAGCACGTGCCATGATGGATTGCAATATTATCAAAGCAGGCAGTACACAAAGTATTTATTCAAACCGTTTCCCTTCCCGCTATACCTGGGAAAGTCTTACCGGCAAATTTACCGGCGATTCCCGCGCCCTGGGTGATCGCGACCGGGCTATTATCAACGGCGTTTTTAACAATCCACCTTCTTACAATGAACTGTATCGTGAGCTTACTCGACAGATCATGAATGATTTTACCTTCCAGATGCGCAGCATATATCGCTAACCTTTACTACTGCGTAACAGGTCTATCCGGTAATTTATCTGCCAGGTATAAATAGGGCTGGTGATAATGATGTTTGAATATCAGCTTCGGGTCGTCTGGAAACAGGTTGTAATATGCAGCATCTGCAAAAAGCACTATTATACTACCGGTGCGTACATAATCATTGCTTTTATAATATTTCGGAGGAACAAAACCGGGAATACTCTTTTTGATTGATCTCGCCATATACTTACCCAGATACCGCTCAAAACGGCGTTGCGATCTGCGTGTGGGCCTGTCCAGTTGGTTGTAGGCATATCTCAATACCAGGTTTTTGGGAAACTTCTGTTTACGGATCGTACTGCGGGCATTCATAAATCCATTAACGTTATTAAAATCATTCAGCGTTTGCACAGAAAAGGGAACTTCCGGCACCCAGTCAGCCGAGCTTACCACGTTAAATGCCCATCCCATTTGTGTTTCAGCTTCATACTCGTAGGCATAGTACAGGTTACCGGGTTTAGGTGCTGCAAAGCAATAGGTTTTAAAACATATATCAGCAGGCAAACGATATGCTTTCTGTAAACTATACAAATAAGACGTCAGTAAAAAACAGATTGCACCTCCCTGGCTATGACCAGTAATAATAAACTCTTTTATCCCGCTTTTGTAACAGGAATCAATTTGTGGTAAAATGGTTTTTGATAAGAAAGCCGTTGACAACAGCCAGCCCACATGCACAGCCGCTTTCGTATCTTCAGCCAATGCATAATGAAAAGTATCTGTAGCTGATAATTGTAAAAAGCCTTTTGCCGGTATCATGGCTGCATACATATTGGCCAGCCAGCTTATTGTACTGGCAGTTGTTCCGCGTACACTGATCACCGCCTGCTGGTATTGTTTATGTTTCCAGAGTTCCCACCGGTTGTCTAACCCGCATACTGCAGATTGATAAACCATAGAATACAATTCCGGTGCAGGCACTTTCTGAATATAGTTACTGTCACCAAACTGCGCGCCTATCTTTAGCAGTTCTTTGCATTCTGCTTTATCAAAACCGGGAGCAAGATGACGCGCTACAGCGGTAAAGGTCAGTAATACAGCTAAAAAACAGCAGGTACAATAACGCAGCATAACGGGGATTTAATGATGATCAGCATAAAAATACAAAACACTATACACAAGCCATTACCAGCACAGGAATTATTGCATCAGATACGTTACAGACAACACTTGCAGATTTATTCCGGTAAGGATAAGTGAACGCTACTTCACCAATCACCTGTACCTTCATATCTAAATACAGCGTATGACTTTGCTCAACAGGCTTACCACGCTTACAGGCATACAGTATCCCATTGTACAGGCACCCATGCTGGGTATTACCACACCCGAAATGACTGCTACGGCATCCAATGCAGGCGCACTTGGTTCTTTGCCATTAGGAGGATTATCACCCGATGCAGCCCGGAAACTGATACAACAGGTTAAAACACTTACAACAAAACCCTTTGCTGTAAATCTTTTTGTATACGATTACCCTGATCATATTGCGGTACCCGTTTTTGATGCCATGCAGCAATTGCTGCAACAACTCAGTGCAAAACACCATATACCTTATCAGCCACTGTTGTTGGAACAATTGCCTTTCCATTCTTACAAAAACCTGTTGCCGGTTATTATAGAAGAAAAGATACCCGTGGTAAGTTTTACATTTGGCATACTTGCAGATGCAGAGATCTCACTGCTGCACCAGAACAATATCATATTGCAAGGCACTGCCACCTGTATAGAAGAAGTACAATTACTGAACCATAAGCATATTGACTGCATAGCCGTGCAGGGCATTGAAGCAGGTGGTCACCGCGGCACATTTTTACAGCAACAAACATTGCCACAGGTACCATTATATACATTGCTGCAACAGGCTATTGCTATTACCGATAACCCTGTTATAGCAGCCGGTGGTATTTATGATGCCGGAACCATGCGTACTGCACTGCAGCAGGGAGCACAGGGAGTGCAACCCGGTACCATTTTTATTACCAGTAATGAAAGTGCTGCTGCCGATTGTTACAAAGAAGCGGTACTGCATGCTTCAACCACTATATTAACACAGTCTTTTACAGGTCGCTGGGCACGTTGTATTCCCAACCTGTTTACCAGGAGCATTGAAGAAGCAGGAATAACCATTCCTCCCTATCCTGTACAAAATCTGCTTACCACAGCTATCCGCAACTGGGCAAAACAAAATAACCAGGAAGACTTTATCTTTTTGCTGGCCGGACAAAACGCCGCCAAAGCACAGCGGCGTTCAACTGCAGACATTATCAGATCGCTGGTAGCAGACAACTAATTCTGATCTGTAATGATCTTTTTCTGCAGGTACTCAATGTTCTGCTGTTTACCGGCTTCCAGCAATAGCCGGCAATAATCGGTAAAGAACCGGTGTTTTTGCAGTAATGTCAATGTATCGTGGTGCCAGGATGTAAAACGAAAATGCAGCCGGATCTCCAGCTCCTGCCTCACCAATTCATCAGTGATCTTAAAGTAAGAAGTTCCAAAATGATAAGTATCCGCATCGCAGATAATTTCTTCTGGCAGGCTACAGGGATGCGGCGGGTATTGGGTGGCCATGATGCACCCGGCTATCTTTTGCAACATGTACGCAGGTACTTGTTTTTCTTCCAGGAAACGCCGCATCAGTACACAACCTTGTTCTTCATGCTGTTTCATATCTCCGATAAGATGCCCGGTATCGTGAAACCATGCAGCAGCGATCACTATAAACTGTTCATCAGGTGTCAGATGGTAATGCAACGCTATTTCCTCGCTGTGGCGTACAACCTGGCAGGTATGTTCAAGATTATGGTATAACAGGCCGGGAACAGGATGCTGCCGGAAAAGGGAAATAACATGAGCAGCGATTTCCTCGCGTAGTGACGCATACTGCATTATACAATGTACCGCCCGATTCTGTATATATTCTGAACCACTCGAAAGCCACGTTTCAATACTACCGGACCTGTATTCACAATTTACTTACCATATCCTTCGTACTTGGTGCAAATGCTTCACATTTTTTTTGTAAGTTGTACCGCTAAACTTACAACCGGCTTTTTATTGAACGAACTGGATCTGATACAACAACTAAGAGCAGGAGATGAACTGGCTTTCAAACAATTGGTGGAAAACTACCAGGACATTGTATTTAATACTGCCTTAGGCATTGTACAGAATCATGAAGATGCAGAAGATGTTGCGCAGGAAGTATTTATACAGGTGTACCGTTCCATCGATCAATTTAAAGGAGATGCCCGTTTATCCACCTGGCTGTACCGTATTGCCACCACCAAGGCACTTGATCATATCCGCAGTAAGAAGCGTAAAAAACGTTTCGCATTTATCACCGGACTTTTTGGTAATAATGACCAGTTGCTGCACGAACCGGTAGATTTTCACCATCCTGGTGTGGCCCTGGACAAAAAAGAACAGGCGGAATTGTTGTTTTCGGTGATAGATAAACTGCCCGAAAATCAAAAAGTGGCATTTAACTTGCACAAGTCAGAACAACTTAGTTATCAGGAAATTGCAGATATTATGGGACTCTCTGTTTCGGCAGTGGAGTCATTGTTATTCAGGGCGCGGCAAAACCTGCGGAAAATGCTGGAGAAAACTTTATTCACAAAGTAATAAACATGATAAGTAGTGCACGCATGTTTTGTTACCGTTTAACGTCAAATAGATTAGTTTACACATAAATTCTGTTTTATGCCAACCGAATTAAACAATCCGGGAAAAATAGACAGCATCCTTGATGGATTGGATGGCATGCAACGTGCAAAGGCCCCGGCCTTCTTCTATACCCGGTTAAAAGCGAGAATGGATAGTGAACTGGAAAGTTCCGGTGGGCCATTGGTCCGCCTGCTTACAAGACCAGCGTTAGCGCTGGCGCTTGCAGCTATTGTACTGATTATTAACGCTACAGCTATACTTCAAATGTGGCAGTCGGAAAGTAAAACACCCGCTGCCGCTGAAAATACCCAGCTGGTGGCTGCTGATTACCCTATCAGCACCTACCCTGTGTATGATGAAAACCCGGTTGAACCATGACGAAATTTCCGAGGCAAAAATGGCTTCTGTTACTGGTGGTGATCCTGTTATTGACCAATATTGTAACCCTTGCATTCTTTTGGTCAACAAGGCCGCCCTATCATGAACCGTTTCCCAACAACCAGAAACCCGGCGAACGGGAAAGAAGAATGGGACTGTTTATGGTTAATGAAATGAAGTTTGACAAACAGCAGGAAGAGACCTACTGGAAATTGCGCGATTCGATGGTAAACCAGCAGCGTCCGTTGATGGATTCCATCCGCGAAGCCAAAAAAGCATTTTTTGACCTGCTAAAACAACCTTCCCCTACTGATTCTCAGGTATATGCAGTGAATAATCATGTATCTGAACTGCAGCAAAAACTGGACATGCTTACTTTCAGGCATTTCCAGCAGGTAAGAACACTTTGCAAACCCGACCAGATCCAGAAATTTGATACTGTTATTAAGGAGATCGTTTACCGTATGACTACTTTCCGCCGTCCCAACGGTCCGGGAAAACCAGGAGAGTTTAAAGATTCTTCCAGGTCAAGAATGCCTTAATACATGTGCAGATAAAATAGTTTACCAAAATGCGGATGAGTTGATGACTTATCCGCATTTTATTTTACAGTCGCCTGTCCTGCAATTACAGCATCTGTACACCAGCATATTTACTCATCTATACATTAGCCTTCGGTTCGGGTTCAATGATGTCCCAGAACTGTTCTACCCTGGCCACCCAGGTGTTCTGATCTGCTACCTGCATACGCGCTTTCCTGCGTTCGGCATTGTCTTCTGCAATGGCTGTGTCAATGGCATGGATAAATTCCTCATCTGAATCTACCACATACGCTACGTTGTTGAATGAATAGATATCTTCCGAAAAATGTGTAGCAATAACGGGTTTACCGGCAGAAAGATATTCGTTGATCTTCAGCGGATAAATACTTTTGGTAAGTGTGGTCTTTCTGAAAGGGATCAGCACACAATCAAAATACTGCAGGTAATTGGGCAGTTCAGTAATCTTGCGCGGACCCGCAAAAATTACATTGGGCATTTTATCCAGCCCTACGTCAGAAGGGCCGGTGCCTTGTATAGGGCCTATGAAGAATAATATTTTGTCGTGGTGGTATTCAGCAACTCTTTTCAGCAATTCAAAATCTGAGCGATACTCTATACTACCGGTATAACCGATGATCTTTTGCGTGATATTCTGCAACTCGACCGGTTTAGGCAATACCTCAGTAGCAGCTTTACGGAAATTATCAGCATCTGCTGCATTGGGATGAAAATGCGCATTGGGTGTAAACCTTGATCCCAGCCTGGTCAATTCTTTTGATGTACAAAGTGTGTAATCAAAGTTGCGGATGATCTCTTCTTCCAGTCTTGTACCATGCCTGTTTGAATAGGCTACCTGCGAAATATCATCCATAGATTGATATACACTCCGCAGCGGCTTAATATCAGCAGGTAGTTTACGTACAAAATAAGGATCGAAGAAATTGATATAAATAAAGTCTTTGATATTGTAATCTCTGATTACCCTGCGGATCACTTTCAGCACCTTTTTATCATTGTAGGCTGCAAGTGCGTTATACAGAGGTCCTGCAGGAAGAAAATTGATGGGCAAGGTCAGTTCGGGTGTTACCGCTGTTAAATTGGCAGGCAGACTGGATGGATTGGTATATATATTTTTTCCATGCAGCAAAGCATCTTTTCTACGCAGTACATCCTGTTGCTTACGTTCTTTAAAATAATCTTTCCACGAATAAGGATGATCAATGTAAAACACACGGTTATTCCGTGCAAATACTTTTGCCAGTGACAAAGAAGGAGATGAAATTTCTGCATCCCATCTTGACAGTGTGAAACAAATAATATCGCAATTCCGGTTCATATTGTGAATAGTGAGTGGTCAATGGTGAATTGCCAGTCGTGAATGATACTGCTATTTCTGCTCGCATCCTTGCATCAGGCGTTCAGCGTTTTGCCAGGTTTGCGGCTTTCCTTGCACCTTATTCCTTAAACCTTGTCTCTTCACTCAGACTTCAGTATTCCTGTTAACTTGTAAACTTATCGCCATTCGCACATTTTCAAATCCGCACATCAGCACATTACCCCTGCTCTTTTATTCTCTCCAGGCAACGCACCAGGCCGTCTTTCCATTCAGGGATCTGCAGGTTATATGCAGCCTGTATCTTTTCTGTATTCAGTAAAGAAAAAGAAGGTCTTTTTGCGGGCGTAGGATACTGTGAAGTTGGGATAGGATGCACATTGCAGCTACTGCCTGACAATTCTTTGATCGCTACAGCAAATTCGTACCAGCTAATGCGACCGGTATTGCTGTAATGATATACCCCCGGCTGCCACGTGGTAGCATCCCATTGATGTTTGCTTACCATCAGCATCAGCGCCAGCGCAAGATCTGCTGCGTATGTAGGCGCTCCTATCTGGTCGTTCACCACATTGATATCGGGTCTGTCCTTCATCAGGCGCAGCATGGTCTTTACAAAGTTGTTACCAAATGCTGAGTACACCCAGGCTGTACGTACAATGATCGTTTCCGGATTATATAACAATCCCAGTGCTTCACCTTTCAGTTTGGAAAGTCCGTATGTATTGACCGGGTTGGTAGGGGTGGTTTCTGTATAAGGTACAGAGGAAGTACCATCAAATACATAGTCGGTTGATACATGAATGAACTTACAGCCTGTTTCCAGGCTGGCCATAGCCAGTATACCCACCGCATCACCATTTACTGCAAACGCACGTTCTTTCTCTGCCTCGGCTTTATCTACCGCAGTATACGCTGCACAATTAATACAATATGACGGCCGGTGTGTATTAAAAAATGCTTTTACCCGTTCAGGTTGTTCAACAGGCAGTTCTTCACGTGTTACAAACAAAAAAGAGAACTGGGCATACGCATCAGCCAAAACCCGCAACTCTTTTCCTAGCTGACCGTTGGCACCTGTAACAAGAACAACTGGTTTTGACATATTATAAGGTTTTGAACCACTATGATCCTTTACAAAAACAATAACTTAAAACACAAAATTATTTCTGCAATCTACAAATGTGGGATTCACCACATCCTTCTCAGATACAATGGCCTTGTCTGCAGGTATCTGCCAGTCTATATTCAGGGTAGCATCATTATACACAATACCGCCTTCACTTTCCTTGCTGTAAAAAGCATCGCATTTATACAATACTTCTGCTGTTTCACTCAGTACTGAAAAACCATGTGCAAATCCTTTGGGGATGTACAATTGCTTTTTATTTTCTGCAGATAATTCAATGCTATATACTTTACCAAAAGTGGGTGAACCTTTACGAATATCCACTGCCACATCCAGTATCTTTCCTACCAGCACCCGTACCAGTTTACTTTGCGCATGTGGATCAAGCTGGTAATGTAAACCGCGTATCACACCATAGCAGGATTTAGACTGATTGTCCTGTACAAACGGCAAAGGGATGCCCTGGTCTGAAAATGTTTTTTCATTAAAAGATTCAAAAAAGAAACCACGACTGTCTTCAAATACCCTCGGCTCAAATACTACTAATCCCTGTATTCCTGTTTCTATAAATGGCATGAGTGTGTTGTTGTGTGAATGGTGAGCGGGTCAATAGTAAATGATGAATAGTCAATGTAAATCCAAGCGCTATCACGTATAACTTATGACCTACAACTTGTAACCTGTATTAGCGTTTCGCGTACTGATCGGTATAATAATTCTGGTAATCGCCAGAGGTAACATGTTTTACCCAATCTTCGTTCTGCAGGTACCAATCTACTGTTTTTTCCAGTCCTTCTTCAAACTGCAGGGAAGGTCTCCAGCCCAGCTCTTTATTTAGCCTGGTAGCATCAATAGCATAGCGCAAATCATGCCCGGGTCTGTCTTTCACATACGTGATCAAACCCACAGAAGTCCCTTCTGCCCTGCCCAGTTTTTTATCCATGATCTTACACAGCAGGTGTACCAGGTCAATATTGGTCCACTCATTAAAGCCGCCTACATTATATTTATCACCGGTTTTACCTTCGTGAAAAATAACATCAATAGCCCGTGCATGATCTTCTACAAACAACCAGTCACGCACATTTTCACCTTTGCCATACACTGGTAATGGTTTGCTGTTTTTGATATTATTGATCATTAACGGTATCAGCTTTTCGGGAAAGTGATGAGAACCGTAGTTGTTGGAACAGTTGCTCATTACCACCGGCAAACCATAAGTATGATAATAGGCCATTACAAAATGGTCTGAAGATGCTTTGGATGCAGAGTATGGTGACCGGGGATCATAAGGCGTTTCTTCTGTGAAGAAGCCTTCGGCTCCCAGTGAACCATATACCTCATCGGTAGATACATGGTAGAACCGTTTTCCTTCCAGGTTATTGCGCCAGAATTTACGGGCGGCATTCAACAGGGTGGCTGTACCCAGCACATTGGTTTTTACAAAGGCCAGCGGGTCCATAATAGAACGGTCTACATGGCTTTCTGCTGCCAGGTGGATCACGCCGTCGAACTTGTATTGTTCAAACAGACCATCAATGGCCTTTTCGTCTGTAATGTCTGCCTTCTCAAATTTATAGTTAGGAGCATCCTGTATATCTTTCAGATTTTCCAGGTTGCCTGCATAGGTCAATGCATCCAGGTTTACAATTAAGTATGCGGGATACTTGTTTACAAACAGGCGTATTACGTGTGAGCCGATAAAACCGGCACCGCCTGTTACCATGATTGTTTTTGTAAATGCGCTCATTATTATAAACTCCAGTATTTTCTGCTTGTAATATTGTTTCTGTAAATCCCTTTCAGGTCTACCACCAATGCTTCTTCATTGGTTATGGATGCAAAATAAGCATCATCCAGTTGCAGGTAAGGCGCATGCGGTACTGTAATGACCACCGCATCGTATTTTTTATCTGCTGCATGTTCCGAAAGCTGTAAACCATACTCACGGTATACATCTGCAGCTTTTGCAAAAGGATCTTCTACATCCACTTCTATATGAAAAAGCAATAGTTCTTTTACGGTATCAACAATCTTCGAATTTCTGATATCGTGTACATTTTCTTTAAATGTAACACCTTTTACCAGTACACGCGGGTTGCCTGAATGCCTGAATACATGTGTGATGATCTTTCTGGCCACATACCGGGCCATATCGTCGTTAATGTAACGGCTGGCAGCAATTACCCGTGAATCATACCCCAGTGAGGCAGCTTTGTAGGTAAGATAATAAGGATCTACACCTATACAATGACCACCCACCAGGCCGGGATGAAATTTCAGGAAATTCCATTTGCTACCCGCCGCTTCGATCACCTCGTATGTATTCAGCCCCATGCGGTCAAAGATCAGTGACAGTTCATTCATCAATGCAATGTTGAGGTCACGTTGGGTGTTCTCCACAATCTTTGATGCTTCCGCCACTTTAATGGAAGGTGCTTTGTACACTCCGGCCTTTACTACCAGCTCATACACTTTTGAAATTTCCTGTAGTGCCGTGTCATCAGAGCCTGATACTACTTTCACTACAGTCTGCAGCGTATGTTGCTGATCACCGGGGTTGATACGTTCCGGTGAATACCCCAGTTTAAAATCTTCTGCCAGGTGCAGACCGGAATATTTTTCCAGTACCGGTAAGCAATCTTCTTCTGTACAACCCGGGTAAGTAGTGGATTCGTATACCACATAGCTTCCTTTTGTCAAAGCTTTTCCAACCGTTTCGGATGCACTCATCAAAGGTTTCAGATCGGGTATATTGTACCTGTCTACCGGTGTGGGAACAGTAATGATAAAGAACTTTGCGTTGGACAGCATCGCGGTATCATTTGTAAAAACAATCTCCGCTTTTTTCGTTTTAGCCTGTTGCTGCAGGTCTTCAACATGCTGCCTGTTGATATCAAAACCAATTACATTGATCCTTTCTGCAAAAGCATACGCCAGCGGCAGGCCTACATAGCCCAGTCCAATTACGGCAAGCGATGCTTTCTTATTCACTAATGCTTCGTACATATTGGCCATTCCGGGATTTTATACTTGAGGGATTTTAAGAGCTGCAATGCAAGTCTTAAAATCCCTCCTATCTCAAAATCAGCAATATGTGGTGTTCCTATTTATTGCTTACAAACTCTTTCGGTTGTTTGAACCAATCTTCCTGGGGCAGTGATTTAAAGTATTCGTAAGTAACTTTTAATCCTTCCTTACGGCTTACTTTGGGTTCCCATCCCAGTACTTCTTTTGCACGTGTAATGTCCGGTTGTCTTTGTTTCGGATCATCTACGGGCAAAGGTTTATATACTATCTTCTGATTGGTGCCGGTTAAAGCAATCACTTCTTCAGCAAATTCTTTCAGTGTGATCTCGTTGGGGTTGCCAATATTAACCGGTAAGTGATAATCACTCATCAGCAAACGATAAATACCATCTACCAGGTCGTCCACATAGCAGAAGCTGCGTGTTTGTGAACCATCACCAAACACAGTAAGATCTTCTCCACGTAAAGCCTGACCGATGAATGCAGGTAATGCTCTTCCGTCGTTGAGGCGCATGCGCGGACCGTATGTGTTGAAGATGCGAACGATGCGTGTTTCAAGGCCATGGAAATTGTGGTAGGCCATGGTCATTGCTTCCTGGAAACGCTTGGCTTCGTCATACACACCGCGAGGACCAACCGGGTTTACATTACCCCAGTATTCTTCATTCTGCGGATGTACCAGTGGATCACCATAAATTTCAGAAGTAGATGCAATGATCACTCTTGCTTTTTTTGCTTTGGCCAAACCAAGACAGTTATGGATACCCAATGAACCTACTTTCAGTGTCTGAATAGGGATCTTGAGGTAATCAATGGGGCTGGCAGGAGATGCAAAATGCAGGATATAATGCAGTTCACCGGGTACATGAATGAATTTGGAAACATCATGATGATAAAATTCAAACTGTTCCAGTTTAAACAAATGCTCAATATTGCGGAGATCACCGGTGATCAGGTTGTCCATTCCTATAACATGGAAACCCTCTTTGATAAATCGATCGCACAGGTGTGATCCAAGGAACCCGGCAGCGCCGGTAATCAGAACTCTTTTACGTGCCATGCTACAGTTTATTTTTGAAATGTACCGTTAGTAGGAATAGCAGTTGCTCTTCCGATGCTTTCATAATAGAAACCTAACTCTTTAATAGCGCTTGTTTCAAACAGGTTGCGACCATCGAAAATCACTTTGTTTTTCAATGCTGTTACTATTTTCAGGAAATTAGGAGTGCGGAACTCGTTCCACTCAGTAGCAATGATCAGTGCATCAGCGCCATCCAGGCAATCGTACTGGTTTTCGGCATAGCCAATTTTATCGCCAATCAGGTTGCGTACATTGTTGATAGCCTCTGGGTCAAAAGCTACTACAGTAGCACCGGCAGCCGTCAGCTCATCTATAATGTATAAGGCTGGTGCCTCGCGGATATCGTCTGTATTGGGTTTAAAGGCCAATCCCCACAGGGCGAACTTTTTACCTTTCAGGTCGTTGTTGAAATATTTTCTGATCTTGGGCAGCAGGTGCAGTTTCTGTTTTTCATTCACATCCATTACCGCATTCAGGATCTGGAATTCGTAATTTACTTCAGTAGAAGATTTTACCAGTGCCTGTACGTCTTTGGGGAAACAACTACCGCCATAACCGATACCGGGGAACAGAAAACGTTTTCCGATACGATCATCGCTACCTACACCACGACGTACCATGTCTACATCAGCACCCAGGCGTTCGCACAACTGCGCAATCTCGTTCATGAAAGAGATTTTGGTAGCCAGAAATGAGTTGGCGGCATATTTGGTAAGCTCAGCAGAGCGTACATCCATGTAAATGATAGGATTTCCAGAGCGTACAAACGGAGAATACAATTCGCCCATTACTTTATTAGCTCTTTCAGAAGTAGCACCGATCACCACACGATCAGGTTTCATAAAATCGTCTACTGCTACACCTTCACGCAAAAACTCAGGGTTTGATACCACATCAAATTCACCTTTATAGTTTTTGGCAATAGCAGCATATACTTTTTCTGCAGTACCTACCGGTACAGTGCTTTTATCTACAATTACTTTATAGTCTTTCAGAATTTTACCAAGATGGTCTGCCACACCCAGGATGTATTTGAGGTCGGCTGATCCGTCTTCACCCGGAGGTGTTGGTAAAGCCAGGAAAATGATCTGGGCATCTTTAATTCCATCTTCAAGGCTGGTAGTGAACCGAAGTCTTTCTTCTTTCAGGTTGCGGATGAAGAGTTTTTCCAGACCGGGTTCGTAGATAGTGATCTGCCCGTTGGAAAGCTTTTCTACTTTCGACTTGTCTATATCTACGCAGGTCACGTCATTACCGGTTTCTGCAAAACAAGTGCCTGTCACCAGCCCAACATAGCCGGTTCCTACAACAGCAATTTTCATTTTTTGTATATTTTTTTGATAAGGGAAAGGTTTTTGAAAAAAACTATCTGTATTTACTGATTTACATACTCCAGTACCTTACTTACAATGAACTGTAATTGCTCATTGTCAAGCTCAGTGTGCATTGGCAAGGAAATCACCCGTTCTGTAAGCCAGTCGGTCGTTTCCAACTGGTAACCCGATCCACCGAAAGCATCGAACATCTTCTGCCGGTGAGCCGGTACGGGATAGTAAATCATAGAAGGAATGGAATGCTCTGCAAGAAACTGGTTCAACCCGTCACGATTCACACCTTCCAGTATCAGGGTATACTGATGAAATACATGGTTAGACCAGGATGCTCTGTACGGTGTGGTGATTTTTGGATGCGCAGCAAAAGCCTTGTCATAAAAATCAGCCGCACGCTGACGCGCTACAATATAGGCATCCAGGTGTTGCAGTTTTACATTAAGTACGGCAGCCTGCATTGAATCCAGACGGCTGTTGCAGCCTACCAGGTCGTGGTAGTAACGCTTGCTCTGGCCGTGATTGGCAATCATTTTAAGCTGGTTGGCTAACGCATCATCGTTGGTGAATATTGCACCGCCATCGCCATAACCACCTAAATTTTTTGAAGGGAAGAAAGAGGTGGTGCCTATTGTACCGATGGTACCGGTCTTTTTTACCGTACCGTTGCTGAACCGGTAATCGGCGCCGATAGCCTGTGCATTGTCTTCAATAATGTACAGATTGTGTTTGGCTGCTATCTGCATAATGGCTTCCATGTTTGCAGCCTGGCCATACAAATGTACAGGAACAATTGCTTTTGTTTTTGGCGTAATTGCTTTTTCAATAGCCGCCGGGTCTATACAGAATGTTTTGGCATCTACTTCTACAAAAACAGGTTTTAATCGAAGTAATGCTACCACCTCGGTAGTTGCCACGTATGTAAAGGAAGGCGTGATCACTTCATCTCCCGGTTCCAATCCCAATGCCATCATGGCAATCTGAAGGGCATCAGTACCGTTTGCACAGGGTATCACATGTTTTATATCCAGGTAGCGGGATAATGCTGCAGAAAAATCTGTTACTGCCTTACCATTAATAAAAGCTGCGCTGTCTAATACTTCGTGAATTGCTGTATCTACTTCAGTTTTAATAGCAGCATATTGCTGCTTTAAATCAACCATTTGAATGGGCCGCATACACAATAAATCTTAGTTCTTTGAAACGGCCACAAACCTACTGCAAAAAACACGAACCCGGAAGTGGCAACACCGAAAAGTAATAATAAAGACGTACGATTACGCTTAAAACAGGCTAAGAATACCTGAATTCCACAGGTTGTGGCCCCAATTACACAACTTAAGGCTATAACCTTTATACAAACCCCCTATATTTTCCGACATTTGCCTTTCTCAAAAGCTGAACGTGCATATATTTTTTTACAATATTTTTCTGTGGTTCTACACCACCGCCATACGATTGGTAGCTCTATGGAACCCTAAAGCCCGTTTGTGGAGAACAGGAAGAGAAGGCCTGTTTGAGCGGCTGGAGGCAGCTTGGAATGATCCGGAAATCCGGAAGCCCGGAAGCCGAAATCCCGATGAAATCACTCACGATTCATCATTCACTATCTGGATGCATTGTGCCTCGCTGGGCGAGTTTGAACAGGGTCGCCCCCTGCTGGAAGCACTCAGTCTGCAATACCCCGGCTGCCGCATTGTACTGACCTTTTTCTCTCCTTCCGGATACGAGATCAGGAAAGACTACCAGGGCGCAGATTATGTATGCTACCTGCCTATGGACTCCCGAAAAAATGCACGCAGGTTTATCAGTATTATCCGGCCTTCAATGGTATTGTGGGTAAAATATGAATACTGGTATTACTACCTGGCCGAGTTGAAAAAACAGCAGATCCCTACACTGCTGATCTCCGGCATCTTCCGCAAAAGCCAGCCCTTTTTTACCTGGTATGGCCGCCTGCACCGTTATATGCTGGATTGCTTCACCCATATTTTTGTGCAAACACAGGAATCGGTTGAACTGCTGGCAGGTATTGGTGTAAAGAAAAATGTATCCATCAGTGGCGATACCCGTTTTGACCGTGTGATCACTATTGCCGATCAATTCAGCAGTATTGACATTGTTGAACAGTTTTGTGGTCAGCACCCGGTGATCGTTGCCGGCAGTACCTGGCCCGATGATGAGGAAGAAATAGATCATTATGCCAACACACATCCCGGGATACGTTTTATCATTGCTCCACACCTGATTGATGAAGAGCATTTACACGATATTGAGAAGCTGTTTAAACACAGCGTAAGATTTTCAAAGCTATCAGCCAATGGCTACCAGTTACCGGCTGCCACCAATACATTGATCATTGACAACATAGGCATGCTGTCGCGCCTGTACAAATACGCTACCATTACTTATGTAGGAGGTGGTTTTGGTGAAGATGGCATTCACAATATCCTGGAAGCGGCAGTATATGGCAAACCGGTAATTTTTGGCCCTGTGTACGATAAATACGCAGAAGCCATCGCCTTACTGGAAGCAGGCGGCGCTTTTACTGTATCCAACGCCCTGGAGCTGGAACAGACTTTCAATAAATTACTGGAAAACAACAAATTATATACATCATCCTGCCAGGTGGCGTACCATTATGTACATGCCAACAAAGGGGCAACAGACATGATTATACAGTATATTCAGGAAAAACGTCTTTTAACCAGTTGATAGAAATGACGGGTTGACTGGCGGGATTCATCCCAACCCAGTTTAACCTTCAGCTCGCGCTCAATCCAATATTCAGCTTCGGCAAAAATGCGGAACCCGTTGATGGTTTTGATACTGCGTTCATACATCACATCATCGCCGCGGAACAGTTCGTTCACAAATACAAAACGGTCATTGATACCAATGGCTTTGCGCAGATCACGAACAGGTACATCAGTAAGCCGATGACCTACTTCCACCACTTCTTCTTTTAACTTATCATTAAGAGAAAAATCTCGCGAACCCATAGTTTCATTGAGTTCCCGGGCCGATTCCTGTTGTGCAAGTGTTGGTATTTCGTGTAAAGGATCAAAGCTGAGTTCTGGAACCTGTTGTCTGGAAATGCCGTTTTTTACCTTTTCTTCTTTTACCTCCTGTACCTTTTCCACAGGTTCTTTCACTACGGGCATAGCAGCAGTTGCTGCCTGAACAGGCCGCGAAGAAGGCATTACCACTGCCACCTTGGATGTGCTGAAACTCTTGCGGGACGTGGCCGACAGCAGTTCCAACTCTGCCTGGATATGGCGGGTGATAACTAATAGTTGTGATGGATCGGCACTTTGTTCAAATTGTTCTTTTAATTTGCCGATTAGTTCTGACAGACGTTCCATAATTAGCGGGTACCTTTTATGGGTTAGTGTTTGATAGTAAAGTTAACAATTATTATACCTATTTCGTTGCGATGTTTATTGAACCAAATATATCAGGCGAGCGGCGTGGATGTATTGAAGTAGTATGTGGCTCTATGTTTTCCGGTAAAACAGAAGAATTGATCCGCAGGCTGAAACGTGCGCGTATTGCCAATCTGCGTGTAGAGATCTTCAAACCTAAAGTGGATGTTCGTTACGATGAGCAGAATATCGTTTCTCACGATACCAATGCCATCCTGTCTACTCCTATTGATAACTCGCAAACGATCTTATTGATGGCCAGTGATGTGGATGTAGTGGGTATTGATGAAGCCCAGTTTTTTGATAACCAGTTACCTGAAGTCTGCGACCAACTGGCTTTCAAAGGCATTCGTGTTATTATAGCCGGGCTGGATATGGACTATACCGGTAAACCTTTTGGCCCCATGCCTGCCTTGCTGGCCAAAGCTGATTTTATTACCAAACTGCATGCTATTTGTATGCGCTGCGGACATATTGCCAATTACTCGTACCGCAAAACTGCTACCGCCTCGCAGGTATTGCTGGGCGAGAAAGATGTATATGAACCACTGTGCCGGAAATGCTATTTTGAAGCAAAGGGAAGGTAATTGTTTGGTGGTGGTTATTAGCCGTTAGCTATCAGTATTACAGGGTACGCATCACACGTTCAGTATTCTGTGTTTATATGACTGCATGAAACCGTAAGGGTGCCTGTAATGATCATCAAAAGCAATAGCCTGGTAAATAACATAGCAGTAATTTAAGCCAATGAGATGCAAAAACAATGAAATCGGCAGGCGTGGGTCGTCAGTCATGAGTGATCAATGCTTTTCTTGCTCGTAGCCCGGGGCTGGCAGTTCGCAGCTTTGCATTAAGCGTTCAGCCAGGCTTCCTACTCTCCTGGCCCCTTAAACCTTGTACCTTTGTTTCCGACTTCCGACTTCCTTCTTTACTTTCGCGTACGCATGTCAAAACAATTACAACACATCTGGGCATTGCTTAAAAAAGACCTGTTGCTGGAAATACGGCAGCAGTATACTTTTTACGGCATCCTGTTGTATGTAGCCTCCACCATCTTTGTATTGTACCTGGCCATGGAACATCCTGAAAGCCAGGTGTGGAACGCATTGTTCTGGATGATACAATTGTTCATCTGCGTAAATGCGGTGGCCAAAAGCTTTTTACAGGAAAGCCGTGGCCGCATGCTGTATTTCTATTCTGTGTCCGGAGCACGCGATTTCCTGCTGGCAAAACTGTTCTTCAATGCTGTGCTGATGATGCTGATGAGCCTGGTAAGCCTGCTGCTGTTCCAGCTATGGATGGGCAGCCCCTTACAGCATCCCTGGCAGTTTGCCGGTATTGTATGCCTGGGTGGTGTAAGCCTGAGCCTTATTTTTACTTTCCTGGCCGCTATTGCCGCCCGTGTACAGCAAAATGCTGCTATGATGGCCATTATGGGTTTTCCGCTGATCATTCCGCAACTGTTACTACTTATGCGTCTTTCCAATACAGCATTCTCTGATGTAATTCAACTGGGGCAAATGAAAATCGCATTATCGCTGGCTGGCTTCGATGTGCTAATTGTGGCACTGGCAGTGGTATTGTTCCCGTTTTTGTGGAAAGATTAATGCAAGTTATAGGTTATAGATTTTAAGTTGTAGGTTGAATACCTTCAATGCAAGCGCACTACTTGTAACTTAAAACGTATTACCCACAACCTTCCCCCCATTCAAAAAACGCCCGGTAAATACCCAAATCCGCCAATAAATCGTCTCTTTCCCCGCAAATCATTTAACATTCAGGCTGTTAGTATGAATTTTCTGTATTTGTTTAGGAACTTTCGGCCTTTCCCCTAATTTTGCCCCCTTAAACGGCTCTATTGACTTTGTCACCCCCGGAATTTCAGTTTCCGCTAAGCCAATAACCGATAACCAATGACCGGAATTTATGCGTCAGTACTGGTGGAAAATACTCAGCATCGCGCTGCTGCTCTACACATTTATAGCAGGTTTTTTAGTTGAATTACCGCACAAGGTGGCTTATGAAGACAGCAACCTGTATGAATCCATGCGTAATTTCTTTTTTCATGTGCCCATGTGGTTCGGACAACTGATCCTGATCACCGTTTCACTGGTGTACTCCATTAAATACCTGCGCAAGCCGAATGCCACAACAGATTATTACGCACTTTCATTTGCACAGACCGGTACCGTAATGGGTTGCCTGGGATTGATCACCGGCGCTATATGGGCCAATTATACATGGGGCGCTCCTTGGAACAATGATCCCAAACAACTGGGTGCTGCCGTAGCCTTACTGATCTACCTGGCTTATTTTGTTCTGCGCAGTTCAATTACCGATATGGATAAAAGAGGCCGTATAGCTGCTGTATATAACATATTTGCTTATTTTATTTATATACCGATGATCATGATCCTGCCACGACTGGTAGAATCACTGCATCCCGGCGGAAAAGGCTCTGAAGGAAATCCTGGTATGGGCGGCAACAGTCTTGATCCCAGCATGCGTATCATATTCTGGCCTGCTGTTATTGGCTGGACATTACTGGGCGTTTGGATCAGTACCCTGCGTATCCGTGTAAACATACTGGAAGAAAAGAAGCATGAAGCTTCCATGTCATAAAGACCAGAACTTACTGCACATTATACATTACTAAACCTTTTCCGCACAGAAACAACCATCAAGGATGAAAAAGATATTGAACACAATTATCTGCCTGCTGCTCACTATATGTACCATGGCACAGGATACAGCAACCAAAGTAGCAGACCAGCCAACCGGTTTGCGTGCCGATGGAAAGATATATGTAGTGATTGCTGTAGTGGTTACCATCCTGGCAGGCCTTTTTCTGTATGTAATAAGCCTGGACAGGAAGATATCAAAGTTGGAAAAGCAGGCATCTTAACACAATTATATCACCTGCAGGCCACAACAAAAACCTGCATGTTGTGTTATAAGTAACAATTCGTAATTCCGGCAATGAATGATGACCATATAATAACGCCAGCTTTACTTTCAGTTCATCATTCAACAGTTACTTTGCCATTCACTAACATTGCTGATGTTCATCATTCGATTGCTTAATATTGAAAAACTTAAATTCGCTTAGTCATGTCAGATTACAGTTTCTTTGGCGCGGTAGGAAAAAGTTTTGATAAAGCCGCCCAGTTTACCCAATGGGATCCCGGAATATTAGAACAGATCAAGCAGTGTAATGCCGTATATCGCATGCACTTCCCTGTAAAGATCGGAGATAAGGTTGAAGTTATTAAGGCTTATCGTGTTCAGCACTCTCACCACAAACTGCCTTGTAAAGGTGGTATCCGTTTCGCAATGAGCGTTAATCTGGATGAGGTGATGGCACTTGCAGCTTTGATGACCTATAAATGTGCTATTGTAAACGTTCCGTTTGCGGGCGCCAAAGGTGGTATCACTATCGACCCCAAAAAATACACTCCGTACGAACTGGAAAAAATCACCCGTCGTTATACTTCAGAGCTTATCAAGAAAAATTTTATCGGTCCCGGCATCGACGTTCCGGCTCCTGACTATGGTACAGGCGAACGTGAAATGGCCTGGATCGTTGATACTTATACCAGCATGAAACCCGGTGAAATTGACGGTCTGGGTTGTGTTACCGGTAAACCTGTTACACAGGGCGGTGTTCGCGGAAGACGCGAAGCTACCGGCTTAGGTGTATTCTACGGTCTGCGCGAGGTATGTAACATGAAAGATACCATGGACAAACTGGGTATGCCTGTTGGCGTAGAAGGTAAAAAGATCGTTGTACAGGGTCTGGGTAATGTGGGTTACCACTCTGCCAAATTCTTCCAGGAACACGGTGCTATCATTGTTGGTCTTGCAGAATATGAAGGTTCTATTTACAACAACGATGGTCTGGATGTAGACCAGGTATTTGAACACCGTAAAAAAACAGGTTCTATCCTGAATTTCTCCGGTGCCACCAACTTTGCTAAAAATACCGATGCACTGGAAATGGAGTGTGATATCCTGATCCCTGCCGCACTGGAAAACGTTATCAATGGCGAAAATGCACCACGCATCAAAGCCAAGATCATCGGTGAAGCTGCCAACGGTCCGTTGACCCCTGAAGCTGATGAGATCCTGATCAAGAAAGGTGTATTGGTAGTACCTGATATGTATCTCAACGCCGGTGGTGTTACCGTTTCTTACTTTGAATGGTTGAAAAACCTCAGCCACGTACGTTACGGTCGTATGGAGAAAAGATTTACCGAAAACCTGAACACACACATCCTGGGACAGATTGAAGGTTTAACCGGTAAAAAAGTAGATACCAAAGAAAAAGAGTTCATCATGCATGGTCCTGATGAAGTAGACCTGGTTCGCAGCGGTCTGGAAGAAACGATGATCACCGCTACCCGCGAGATCATGGATGCCTGGAAAGCGAATCCAAAGATCCCCGACATGCGTACCGCTGCTTACGTGGTAGCTATCAATAAAGTTGGTACCAGCTACGCCGAACTGGGTATATTCCCATAGTGAATAGAGAATGGTCAGTTCAGTGAGCGGTTCCCTGAATCCGGAACATTGATTATTGAACTACTTCATAAACTATATAAACAAACATCCCGCTTCATAATGAAGCGGGATGTTTGTTTATATGACATCTTCCGGTCCCTGCCCGGCATGATAACAGCAAGCTGAGTATATTAAGCAGCTTGTAATTAAACTGTCAGGAGCCGGGACCATATACAAAACATAAGTCCGCTTCGCAAGGATTTCCGTCAGCAATAAGTTAAACCACAACAACCAGGCAATAAGCCATTAAACCACCTCTTATTCCGTTCACACAATGCAACGCCTGTATCACTGGTTTTGTCAGTAATAAAAAAGCGTTATGAAACCATTCCCTTACCTGGTACTGGCTATCGCAATATGTATCGGCTGTCGTAAATCACATACGGTTCTCATCCGGGAATCTGTTTATACAGGTACTTTTCAACGTCTTACACCACAGGGTGGTACTATTGTAAATGTATCACTTACGCTTGATAGCGGCAGATACAGTAGTGAGGGCGGGTCAGGCAGATATCCTGTTATCTGCAAAGGTTCCTATTATACTAAACCGGATAGTGTGTATTTTCTGAATGAATGTATGTTTACCGCAGACTTTGACTGGACACTTATTTTATCCGGCGCATATTCGTATACACAAAAGGAAGATTCGCTGATCATCAGCAGACAATACCAGCAGGCCTTTACTGATATTTACAGGCTTGCTAAAAAACAGTAAACGGTTGCCCGTTACTGTTCTTAGAATTTCAGGTGACGTACTGTTAAACCGTCGTTGATCAGTTGTTTCAGTGAGTCAATACCGATCTTCAGGTGTCTGTCTACGTAAGCAGCAGTTACCTTTTTATCACTCTCTTCCGTTTTTACACCTTCCGGTATCATTGGCTGATCGCTCACCAGCAACAATGCACCTGTTGGGATTTTGTTGTAGAATCCCACAGAAAAGATCGTGGCTGTTTCCATATCAATGGCATAGGCACGTACTTTCTGCAGATACTCTTTAAAATGTTCGTCATGTTCCCATACCCTGCGGTTGGTTGTATATACCGTACCGGTCCAGTAGTCAATACCATGATCGCGGATGGTGGTAGATACGGCCTTCTGCAATGCGAAAGCAGGTAGTGCCGGCACTTCTGCAGGGAAGTAGTCATTGGAGGTACCTTCGCCGCGGATAGCTGCAATCGGTAATATCAGGTCGCCGATATTATTGCGCTTTTTCAATCCACCACATTTACCCAGGAACAACACTGCTTTGGGGCTGATAGCTGTCAGCAGATCCATAATAGTGGCTGCAGTAGGGCTACCCATTCCAAAGTTGATGATGGTAATGTGTTCGGCAGTGGCACACTGCATCGGGCGTCCTTCGCCTACAATGGGTACGTTGTGCCATTCAGCAAACATTTTCACGTAATTACTAAAATTGGTAAGCAATATGTACTTACCAAAGTTCTCCAGCTTTTCACCCGTATAGCGGGGAAGCCAGTTTTCTACTATATCTTCTTTTGTCTTCATCGTAAGATTAATATGCGGGGTTAAACAGATGAAAGATGTATATGAAACATTGCCAGCGGAGCATTATACGTAGCAGAAAGATCAATGTGATGAATGCTCCCGGTTCCGGGCAATTCACCTTCGTTCCCGACAGGTTAATTGTGCAAATATAATGTTTTTTTTCGGGTTCAGGAATGGAAAGTAGAAGGTTATTGCGATCGGATACAATAACGTGCCGTTTTTTTTGCAGGGATGAACCCACTCAGTAATGCGCCCAGACCAGCATCCTTTTGTATGTTTACCGGAGGCAACAGCATAAGACTTCGGGACTGCAAGTCCCTAAGAGCGATAAACAACAAGTCCGCAAGCGCAATTACTGATAGCATACATCATTCGGTACGGTTTCTTTTTTTAAAACCTTTTTAGTTTCCGATAAAGTTGTTATTTTAGTCTATTCCACCCCGCTTCCTGCCCTGAACAAATATCCTGAAGCCATATATCAATGGCCGGTATCAACTGTTGATCACATCCTGTAAAGCTGCCAAAATCCTATTACCGGTACCTCCATGAAAGCTGTTCAGTAAGACATATCACACACTAAATAACCTTAACATGAAATCGCCTGTTTGGTATTTACTTCTGATTATTTCTCTGGCAGCCTGTAACAGCGCTCCCTCATCAAACAAACAGCAGTCATCTGATCCGGGTTCACGGCCCGCATACAGTTGCTCTACACCAAAAACCACCGATAAGGACTGGTATAGTTCCGGGAAGAAGGCCCCATTATTGAAAGACATGGAAGGCATTGATTTCCATATTTCAACGAACAGTAAAGAAACACAGCAGTATTTTAACCAGGGAATGATGCTGGCATATGGCTTTAATCATGCGGAAGCCGCCAGATCATTTTATGAAGCTACCCGGCTTGATTCCACCTGTGCGATGGCTTATTGGGGATTTGCGTATGTACTTGGCCCCAATTACAATGCCGGTATGGAAGAGGATAATTTTGAACGGGCCTACGATGCCGCCGCCAAAGCTGCTGCATTATCCGGCAACACCTCTGATAAAGAAAAAGCACTCATCAATGCATTGTCTTCCCGTTATGCCAGACCAGCACCGGCTGATCGTAAATCACTCGATATAGCCTATGCTGAAGCAATGAAAAAAGCATATGAAAAGTATCCTTCCGATCCTGATATCGGCGCCCTGTATGCCGAAGCTCTCATGGATCTGCATCCCTGGGACCTGTATGATAAAAAAACAAAATCACCTCAGTCATGGACACCCGCATTACTGGCCGTATTAGAACATTTAATGACAATCAATCCTAAACATCCCGGCGCACATCACTTTTATATTCATGCAGTAGAAGCATCGGCCAAACCGGAAAAAGGACTTGCCAGTGCAAAATTATTAGAAACACTGGTACCCGGCTCAGGTCACCTGGTGCATATGCCTTCTCATATTTATATTATTACCGGCAATTACCACCAAGGGTCACTGGCCAATATAGCCGCTATAAAAGCAGACAGTAATTATCTTACTGCATGTCACGCCCAGGGAGCTTATCCGCTGGCATATTATCCGCACAACTATCATTTCCTGGCTGCTACGGCCACACTGGAAGGTAATTCAACAACAGCATGGATGGCAGCAGGCAGGTTACATAAAGATTCTGACTCAGGTATTATGCGCATGGCAGGTTGGGGAACATTACAGCACTATTATACCATGCCTTATTACATTGCTGTAAAATTTGCGATGTGGGATACCATTCTCTCCCTTCCATCTCCAAAGGCTGACCTGATCTATCCGCGGGCTATCTGGCACTTTGCAAGAGGCATGGCTTTTCTTGGTAAAAATGATCTGAACAATGCTCAAACCGAATTGAGTAAGCTGAGCACCTTAGCTGCAGATTCGTCTTTAAAAGATCTGACAGTATGGAATATTAATACAACGGCAGATCTGGCATACATTGCCAATAAAGTGTTAAGCGCTGAAGTTGCTGCAAAAAAAGATCAGTGGCAGCAGGCAATTACGCTACTGGAAGATGCTGTTAAGCAGGAAGACAACTTAAATTACAATGAACCACCCGATTGGCTTTTCTCCGTACGCCATCACCTGGGAGCAGTGCTGTTAAAAGCAGGTAAATACAACGAGGCAGAAAAAGTATACCTGCGTGATCTGCAAACATGGCGCAACAACGGCTGGGCTCTGATAGGTTTATACAACGCATTGCTGCAACAGAAAAAAAATGACCAGGCCGATAAAGCTAAATCTCAATTTGATAAAGCATGGCTGTACGCAGATGTTAAGATCAGTTCATCATCTTCTTTATAATTGATACAAACTTTATAGTATAGCACCATTACACACCAACCTCATCGAAATAGTCTTCGGTGAGGTTGGTGTATGGTTTACAGCCGTGTATTGATCAACGCAAGTGGCCAAAGGCCACAAAATAAGTTTTCGGGACTACAAGTCCCGGAAAGCGTTTCACCTCAGATAACATTTTACCCCGAAAAGCATCTTACATTTTATTTCACGCTATTTACATTGTTTATCGAATTGTCCTTCACTTCGATGATGCTATTATGTAGCTTACTGACACGCGTTCCGGCTTAAAATTTAAACCTTATTTTTGGCCTTATGATCCGCATTGAGTACCCCGACCATCCCTTCCGCACCAAACAGGAAGAAGGCCGGCATTTTATTTTTGATGAACTGCGTAAAATATGGTTGCGTCTTACACCTGAAGAATGGGTAAGACAAAACTTCCTGCAATACCTGCTGCAGGTACAACAATATCCTGCGGCACTGATAGCTGTTGAAAAAGAAATAAAGCTGGGAGAACTCAAAAAGCGGTTCGATATACTGGTATACGATCAGCACCACCAACCCTGGCTGATGGTGGAATGTAAAAGCACCGACGTTTCACTGGATGAAAGTGTGCTGCAACAGGTATTGCGTTATAATATTTCAGTACCTGTTCCCTATCTTGTTATTACTAATGGGCATTATTGTGCAGGTTTTGCCAAACAGGGTACTCAACTGCAACCACTTTCCGCATTACCGCTTTTTGTAAAATAAATAGGTTGTCTTTTAACACTTTTTGTAGTTTCTTTAAGGTACACAACTGCTATTGCTATTATGGAAGATGCAATCCGTGAAAAGATAGAACAACTTACGCAACAGATCAATGACCTTTCCCGGCAACATAGCGGCATGGGCAAACAACTGATCCAGTTGATCAATGAACTGGAAAATTTAAAAAGATCAGTTACTGCCGGTGTTACCGGCACAAGTATCACAACACCCTCTGTCCAGGCAGTTCGTCAAACCGAAACTCCCCCGGTTCCTGTTCCAAAGATTATAATATCACCGACAAAGCCGGTTACTGACAATACATCATCTCAACCTGCTGTCCATAACAACAATAAAGGCGGGCTGGAAGCCTTTGTAGGTGGTAATATTGCCAGCAAGGCAGGTATACTGGTTACCATCATTGGTATTTTTATCGGAACTAAATATTCTATTGAACACAACCTGGTAAGTCCCATAGTGCGTATCATCAGTGGTTATCTTGGAGGACTGGTACTTACCGGTATCGCCATCCGTTTAAAGAAAAAGTACGAATTGTATAGCGCCGTACTAATGGGCGGAGGGCTGTCTGTCCTGTATTTTATTACTTATACAGCCTATGCATTCTATGGCATCTGGCCGCAATGGATGGCATTTGTACTGATGCTGATATGCACCGCTGCTACAGTATATGCTGCCCTGGTATATAACCGTGTCATTATTGCTCACCTGGCCCAGATAACCGCCTATGCAATGCCTTTTTTACTCAGTGATAATTCAGGCAGATACAATGTTTTCTTTTCTTACATTACTATTATCAATGCCGGTATTATGGTACTGGCATTCCGCAAAAACTGGAAATCGCTGTTCAATACCGCCTTTGTGATCACCTGGATCATTTTTGGTACCTGGTATGTAGTGCGCTATGAAGAACGCCTGCATTTTTTCCTTGCATTTGCTTTCCTGGCTGTTTTTTTTCTGCTGTTCTATATCACTTTCCTGGCTTACAAACTGGTAAAAAAAGAACAATATAACATCGGTAGTGTAATACTGGTACTATGTAATGCCTTTATTTTCTATGCACTGGGATATGGATTGTTAAATGATCACACCGGCAGTGAACGTTTTACCGGGTTGTTCACGATTGTCAATGCATTGCTTCACCTGGCTGTTTGCATCATTATACGTCGCGCCCAACTGGCAGATCGTGCCCTGTATTATCTCATCCTTGGATTAGCGATTGTTTTTATCACCATTGCTGTTCCTGTGCAATTTGATGGTAACTGGGTTACACTACTATGGACCGGTGAAGCGTTATTATTGTTCCTGATAGGTCGTTCACAACAGGCTGCTGATTATGAAAAAACGGCTGCTGGTTTAACACTGTTAAGTTTCATAAGCCTTGTTCACGATTGGATCAATCACATGGAAAGGTTCAATTCGCTTACCACATCACTTACACCTTTTCTGAACATTGTTTTTTTAACTGGCTTAATGGTTTTCGGTGCGAAGGTTGCTATATTGTATCTGTATCATAATAGAAAAACAACTTCCTCATTACCAGCCCCATCTGTCAATGCTTTCTTTTACCACGTTGGACTTCCTGTTATAACAGGCATTACAGCTTATGGCACTATACTGACAGAAATTCTGGGATATTTTAGTCAACTGAATAATAAAATACAAAGTACAGACGGCAGCTTTGGTTTGTGGCAGCAGGAAATCAATGGCATGGGATCCTGTGTATGGATGTTGTATACCCTGGTATTTATTACATTGATTCATTTGCTGAACCATTACCGTCTCCGGAATAAACACCTGGCTATTGCAGGGATGGTGCTCTCCCTGTTTGTATTATTGCTGCTGTTGGTTTCCGGTATGCCGCAGTTAAACGAACAGGCTGCACTTTATTATCAACGACATGGGTCCGGAATGTACTTCGGCATATGGAATATCGGCCTGCGTTACATTACCATTGCTGTTACGGGTGTATTATTGCTGTTTACCGGTAAAAGTGTTCCACTGGTAACCACCGTTCCTCGTTTGTCTGTATTCTGGACAGTGGTACTGCACATTTCCATAGCCGGATTACTGAGCTTTGAATATCTCTACTGGGCAGCACAAACAGGATCGGTCCATCAATACAATCTCGGGTTAAGTATCCTGTGGGGGCTATATGCGTTATTCCTTATTGTGCAGGGCATACGTCAAAAGAATAAAATATTGCGTATTACAGCTATTGCCGCGTTTGCCGTTACGCTACTAAAATTATTCCTGTATGATCTGGCAGGTATGAGCACTCTTACCAAAACCATTTCGTTTATTTCATTGGGCGTTATCCTGTTGCTGGTTTCTTATTTGTACAACAGGTATAAGGAAATCTTGTTTGGGGAGTAAGCGGATTGGAAAATGATGGAACCCTAGTGGATTGATGGCTCATGGATTGATTGTTGAAGATTGCTTTGTATTCACGCTCGCCGCTGGAAGCCTTTTTAGAACTACAAAAGGCACCAAGGAACACGAAGAAATCAAGCCAGCCTTGTCAACTTTTCAACCCGCTCACTTTACGAACCTTATCTATCTTCCAGCTTTGGCCTGTTTTTTACCGCAAAGAACATGCGTTATAAGAGACTACATGGAGAGCCTCTGCGAAACCTCTGCTTCTCTTTTCTCTGCGGTTGGGCTTTCTGCATTTCACATCCTCAAAACTGTATTTGCTCGAAGCTCACGGCTCGTAGCCTTGCCTGAAGTGTTGAGCGTTAAGCCTTTTAACGGCTACTTCAGCTTCATCTTCAGCCCAACTTCGTATTGTTTGTTATGCCCATATTTATTGGCACCATTGTAAAAGAAATTCAACTCACCGTATTCTTTCAGCATCACACCAACACCGCCAGCAGCATTGCCGGTACTTTGCCAGAATACACCTGCATGAAATACATTTTCATATTCGTACTGCACGCCGGCAGTCAGCAGGTTATCCTGTTTGTAAAACATTTTGTAAGCTACCATTGGCTGCAGGCTCATTTTTTCTTCACACTCAAAACGATAGGCTGCCTGTACCTGTCCGATGGCAAGATCTGCAGAACGGTTTTCAGTGCTTTTTAACACATTGCTCAGGTTCCATGCTGCAGCACTCAGTTTTAATTGTTTGCCTTCATACGCAATACCAAAATCACCATCAAACTGAACACCTTTTTCATTAAAGCTTTTCACGGCTTCATCCACTTGCCCGCTCTGGTTCACCGCGCTGTTATCCAGTCGTTCTTTGTAAAAGCTCACACTCAACCCCATGCTCAGTTTATCTGTTTCTGAAAAATTAATACCATAAGCATACGAAAGCGATCCCATGTTGCGCTGCAGAATGCCGCTTTTATCTGATACAAATTGTACACCTACTGCGGAACGCTCGCCCATTTTCATATCTCCTGCCAGGCTGATCTGTTTAGGTGCGCCTTCAAATCCTGCCCAGGATTTATTCAGCAATGCATATACCCGTGTACCTTCCTGACCTGCCAATGCAGGGTTCCACAGATAACCATCACGATAGTATTGTGATAAGGGATTGTTGAAATAACGCTGAGCCTGTACAACCATTGTACTCAGCAAACTGCCAGCTATCAGCATAACCGGGATAATATACCTCAGATTATTTTTCATATCGCAGAGTTTAATGCATGGCAGAAAGCTCTGCCATGCAAGTGATTTTTTTAGTGAACAATCGTTACGGAACCTTTTACCAACTGTACATTATTTACCGTCAGTACAAAATAATACGTACCATTTGCCAGCGGTGTACCATTTAATCTGCCATCCCAGTCATTACCGTAACCAGTTTTACGGTATACCAGTTTGCCTGCAGCATCAAATATCTGCAACTGGTTATTGGGATAGCCTGCCAGGTTTTTGAACACCAGTCTATCATTTACGCCATCACCATTGGGTGTAAGCACATTGTTGTATTCAACGGTTGGTTTATCAGTTACTGTTACCAGTACCGATTTGGAAGATTTACAGCCCCTGTTATTGGTAAGGATAGCGGTATACTTTATAGTATTGACCGGGTTTACAGTAACCTTATTACCTGTTGCAGCGCTGATGCTGATCACCGGTAACCAGGTAAAGTTGCCCGCCGAACCGGATGCAGTCAATTCTGTGCTTGCTCCCCTGCTGATAGTAACATTACTGCTTAGTGTAATGGCGGTATCTGCATCGAACCGAACCACTACCGGCAGTGAGGTATCAGATGCACAGGTTTGTGCCGATACAGCAATGAGCTTGTACATACCTGCATTGTTTACTGTATAATTAACCAGCTTGGCATTGCTGGCTGCAGCTCCCTGGTAGAACCACTGGTAAGATGCCGCCTGGCTGATCGCGCCCGCCTGCAGTGTGATCTTATCTCCGTAACAGATAGTAGTGTCCGCAGCATTGGTAATAACCGGTCTTGGTGGTTTAACGCCTGTTACTGTTACTATAGCTGTTTTAGAAGCAACATTTCCATTCTTATCTTTTACTGTCAGAGTTACTGTATTGTTACCAATATTGGTACAGCCAAAAGTGGTTTTATCCAGTTTCAGGGAATCAATGCCGTATACATCATTACTTCCGTTGTTGACGTCGGCTGGTGCAATTGTTACTGAACCGGAGGTACTGAGATCGACGGTGATATTTTTGGTGATCACCGTAGGAGGTGTAACATCTTTACCCGTAGTGAAAGACCATACATCACCTGTTACACGCTGTGTAGCATTCACAGCATCTACACGCCAGTAGTAATTAGTCTGCGGCATCAGTGTATCCAGTGATAAGGTTGCGGTAGTAAGTCCTGCTTTTTTCAACACCAGGCTATCTGCTTTTTTGCCTACATATACATCATAGGACAGTGCAGTACCGCTGCTTTCAGTCCAGCCCAGTACTACTTTTTCAGGGCCTGCATTTACAGATTTATCTGCCGGTACCGGTGAAGTTGCTTTCTGCAGGAATGGTGTGCCATAATACAATTTGCGGATCAGCGAATCGGATAATGCATAATTATACATCCGCAGATCGTCAATTTTATCGTGATAAGAAGCGGCAGCCGTATTGGTACCGGCATCGCCACCTATAAACAACACGTCATTGTCTTTACCAACAGAACCGCCGGGTTCTGCTTTGGTGCTGACCAGCACACCGTTGATGTATACTTTTATCAGCTTGCTTTCTGCATCACGTACACCTACCACATGCATCCAGCCTTTGCTGAACAATTGATAAGTACCGGAGTTAATAGTTACATCAATATTGGTTTTGGCACCGGAACCGCTGCCACCTGTATCAATGGCAAAGGTGAGCTTGGTGTCGTTCAGTTGAAATCCGTACCATTTACCTTCTGCTCTTGCTCCCGCGGCAGGATCGGTATTGCTGAAATTACCTTTATGTACAATGTAGGCGTTGTATTTGTTGGAGCTACTGTATGCTGCCATGTTGATCCACACAGAAACCGTAAATGAATTTTCATCAAATTTTATCTGTGGTTGTGCAGGCACTGTAATAGCAGAACGTGTACCACCTGCAGCTGTTCCAAAATCAAGCGAGTTCTGCCATTTGCCGGCATTGTTCCAGCTAGCATTGGCCATATTTAACAGCTCACCATGATTGGCAAAACTGCTGCTGTCAAATGCTACAGTACCGGAAGTGGCATCAAATGCATAGTGCGCTACCAGTCCTTTTGCATATCCTGTTTTAAAGCTCCAAACATCACCAGTGGTAGTTCCCAGCGGACCCACAGCATCTATACGCCAGTAATAAGTGGTCTGTGATTTCAGGGTATTGATGGTCCAGGCAGCAGTGGCCAGTGATACACTGTCACTCATTTTGGTTAGTGAGGCTGCATCTGTTCCTATATAAACACGGTATTTGGTAGTATTTACACCACCTTTCCAGGTAAGTCGTAAAGTATCGGAAATACCGTCAACAGTAGTATTGTTAGCAGATGGTGAATAAGGTTTCTGTGCCACTGCACTTCCATAATACAATGTAACAATTTCAGGATAAGTCAATACATAGTTATAGAGCTTCAGCTCATCCAGCATTCCTTTATAAGGAGCGGGTTTGTTGGTAGAGGCAAGGAATTCCAGTTCACCGATATTGCCTATTACCAATGCACTTACTTCACCAATGCCCGACAACGATTTGGAAATAGATGATTCTTTTACCAACGCGCCATTGAGATATACCTGTAATTTTTTATTCAGTGTATCGCGGATGGCTACCACATGTACCCAATCGCCTGTAAAGAATGGCGTTCCATCTGTCTGCAATTCATCTTTACCGCCACCACCGGCATCATTATCGTCATCCAGTGCAAAACGGAATTGTTTGTTCTTGAACTCAATATCAAAACGTTTTCCGGTAGCACCTGTTGTGGTGTTTTTGGTAATAGATCCTTTACACAACAGGTAGGCACTGGTATTATTGTCCTGCGGCAACAGTGATGCATTTGCTTTCATCCAGAATGAAAGGGAGAAAGGCCCCTTATTCAGGTAGATCTGATCCTGATTGGGAATACTTACCACATATTTATCTTCGGATGCTGTTGCAAAATCCAGCGCATTGTTCCTCTTACCAGGTACGCGAATAGAAACGTTGTCATCATCAAGCCCCAGTACACCGTGGTTCTGGTAAGAAGAAGAATCTGTTACCTGTGTACCTTCTCCGGTTTCATCAAAGCTCCAGTAACCAACCAGTCCTGCAGGTATTACTTTGGTAGTGCGGAATGACCATACTTCACCTTCTGCATTTCCTTTACTATTGGAAGCATCAATACGCCAGTAGTAAGTTACCAGGTCGCTCAGTCCTGTTATATCATACGATGGACTGGCTGTATAGGCGATCTCTGTCTTTTTAGTAAGATTGGCAGGATCGGTACCGAAATACACGGTATATTTTTCTGTGTTACTGCTGCCCGACCATTTTAAAGTAACCTTTCCTGAAACCAGTTCCACATACTGGAACCCGTTTGCAGGTGTTGGTCCTGAAGCCAGCGAAGGCGCTGTAGGTATAGGTGGAGTTTTTATGGATACCGGCGTACTGTAAGCAGAAACGCCGGCAGCCGCTACTGCCTTGATACGGTAATAATAAGTGATGTTGGGCAACAGGCCATTGTTGTCTGTATAGGTAACTGAACCCGCAGCAGGATGAGCAATATCTGTATAGTTAGTACCATCAGTTGACCGCTCTATTACAAAATAATCTTCGTTGCTGGCATTATCAGTCCATTTGATCACAATGGTACTGTTGGGAGAAGGCAATTCTGCTGAAGTAGCACTCAACGTAATGTTAGAAGGTGGTTTTACAAACACCGGAGGCGCTGTAGCGACCAGTGAATTGATGTACACCTCAATATTCAGGTATTGCGGATAGGTGGTACTGTAGGCTATCGCATCATTTTTATTGTTTTTATTCAGGCCATTGGCATCTTCCCATACATCGGGCATGCCATCGCTATCTGAATCAAGCAGCGGGTTGGCGCTGAATACGTCACCCAGTCCGCCGTTACTCAATGGCAGGTTGGTTTCACGATATACATACAGTCCCTGTGTACCTTTTGACCGAACTTCATTTATCATCAGCTCATCTACCTGGTCGCGACGCGGATAGCACGCTCCTACACTGTCACAGATCCATTGATATGCCTGTTCGGCCGTAAAACGAATGGGGGCCGGATAGCTATAAGGTGAAGTTTTAAAACCGGATGCTTCAATACCGGGGTAACCGTTGTTATCGAAGGGCACCAGCGTTCCATCCAGAACACCATTCTTATTATTGTCAAAATAGTTACCTGCTCCATACAGGTTGAATGTTCCTGTACCTCTTGAGAATGGAGTGCTTTTATCAGGAGGCGTTAAAGGTCCGCCTACAAAATAGTTGTTGATGATATTTACTTCAGATACGCCGGAAGAACCACCCATAATATAGGCATCGCCCGACCAGCCATAATTCATATTGGTATCTAACCTGTTGCCGTTACCCCAGTCGTACACCACGTTATTTACAAATTCATTAACGCCTTTTACTTTTGGGTTACGTGTTTTATTGCTGATATACAGGTTCCTGATCAGGCTTACTTTACCACCATCAGGTGTCTGGATCAAACCACCGGCAGAGTGGTTTTCGCGATGCAGCCCCTGTCCTATTATGGAGTTCTGAACGGTAATGCTGTCGGGAGCACTTCCTTTGTTATCCCAGTTAATAGAAAAGTTTTCGTCCATTCCCCATGAGATAGACATGTGATCAAACATCATGTTTTTACCATTGGCAAGACCAGAGGCATCATTGCCGGAGTTGTTGGTAGCACCCAGGCGTACACGCAAAAAGCGGCAAATGGTATTGGATGCCCCACTGAATGTGATACGCTTATTGAAAAACACAATACCGTCACCGGGTGCGGTTTGTCCTGCAATGGTAACATTGGCAGCCACACCTATGTCAGATTGCAGCCTTACAATGCCGCCCACTGCAAAAACCACAATACGTCCGGGTTTACTTACCGCATCGCGGAAAGACCCCGCACCATTGTCGTTAAGATTGGTAACAACATATACTTCCTGTGTAGATGCACCACGGGCTCCTTTGGCAAAACGCCCAAATCCATCGGCGCCGGGAAAGGCAAGTGTTTGTGAAGATGCTTGATATTGCAGTAACAGCATGATACTGCAGATACAGAATATCCTGTACCTGTTACAGGCAGCAATCGTTTTCATCATAGCAAAAGTGGTTATATAAGATCAGTAATAAACAGCGGTGACTGAAATGCCTCTATTTACTTTTTCTTTCCGTAAGACTATTCAGATACACCTCTATGTTTGTATAGTTTTTATCGAGTGTAAAAAGATTTCCGTCTGCTGCACTGGAAGGGTCCAATCCATGTTTTTTCTCCCATTCGTCGGGCATGCCATCTCCATCCTTATCAGCAGGCGCCATGGCTGCAGCTATTGCCGGTTGTCCGCCTGCTTCATCTTCGGTCATAAATATTTTTCCCTGTGTGCCTTTTGATTGCAGGTAGCCGATAATTCTGCTGTCTACCGCATCGCGTTTCAATGATGCACCAGCCTCTGCGGCTACTTTTTCATAAGCTATTGCTGCTGTATGTTGGGTAACCGGTACAGCAGGGCTGGTATTGCGTACTGTTACCAACGTGGCTGCAGCAGCAGTAAAATCAGTATCTGTTATTGCTCTTCCATTCAGTTGTCCGTCGCGGTTATCGTCAACATAATTACCGGCATGGTATACATGGTCGGTTGCAGAGAACAGACCAATGAATTTGCCCGAAGAATTAGGGCCGGCAATAAAGTAATTATTGATAACGTCCTGGTAATGATCGGCAGCAGAATGCCCGCCTACAAAACCATTGCTGCCCCAGTTGTACACAACATTGTTTACATATTCTATTACAGCTTTTGCTTTCGGATTACGGCTCTGGTTATCGATCCAGAGACTATGATGTACTGTTACATCTTTAGGACCTTCAAACAGGGCACCGAAACGTTGCGGTTCTATACTTTCTCCTATCATACAGTATTGCAGCGTTACGCGCGAACTGTTTTTGATATGCAGATTATCCCATCTGCCCCACTGGATAGATACATGATCAAATATGGCGTTCTGCAGATCATCTGCCACCAGCGTGCAGGCACCTTTAGACATTTTAATGCTTCCCCTGAACCGCATGTAGCGTACAATGGTATTGGATGCAAATGAAATTCCGTTACCATATATCACTACACCATCACCAGGAGCAGTTTGTCCTGCAATGGTTATATCAGAAGCAGCCTGTATCTTATTGCCAATACGTATCACCCCTGCCACATCAAATACAATGATACGGTGTGGTGCACTCACTGCATCTCTGAATGATCCTTTGCCGGAATCCTGCAGATTGGTTACATGATATACAGTACCGCCACGCCCACCGGTTGCCTGTGCACCAAAACCTTCAGCGCCCGGAAATGCTGCCGTTTGCGCTGTTACTGTTGTGATGCCGGTTATACAGAGCAGGAATAATATTTTATTTGCTTTCATCATAAGGTGGTGTTTGAGAGAAGTACGGAGAGGGTTGATTCAGGATATGTGATTCTGGAATCAGCTAATGGTACCGGCTGGTTCCACACCGTGGATGGTGAGATACCAGCCACGGTGTACAGATTCCTGATTCCCGGCGGCTACCTGTTATTACTCCCACTTAAAGGGCAGGTACCAATTATCTTTATTCATCAGCTTTGCACGTACGGCTGCAGCCTGTCCGTTATTTTCTCTTAACAGTTTGTCATAAATTCTATCGGCCAGGAATGCAGGATCATTTCTTCTTAACGCAATACGCAACAGATCGGGCCATCTTTTTCCTTCATACGCCAGTTCCAATGCACTTTCGCTGATGATATTGTTTTCCAGTGCTATTGTACTGTCTCCTACTACAGGAGCAGAATACAGGTTGGCGCGTCCGCGGATCCCGGAGTTCATACACCAGTCTGCCGCAATGCGCGGGTTATCGCTTTTACGCCCATCAAAATTGTACGGAAAGCCTTCGTTGTTATTAAGGTTGGTGCCCAGGAATCCCTGGTTCAGCAGCCTGTCGGCCAGGTAATGATGATCATCACGATTGGCAGCTTCCGCAAACTCCAGGTGCAGGGTGGCAGCACGATACAGGAACCATTTACCTTTCTTTTCCAGCAGGCTTACCGGTGTAAAACCTGTTCCTGCGAGATAGTTGTATAAGTATTTCATCACTACAGGATTTCCACCCAATGTGCGGTAGCTGAATACACCACCTCTTGCATCATACGGGAAATCATTTTTCTGTACCTGCCTGTTCCAGCGGTTCATAGCCGATTGTGAAGGTTTTAACAGGTAAGAACCTCCGCGTGGTGAAAACAGGTTGATGAAAGGATTCTCAGGCTTGAACAAAGTATTGTCATAAGGCAGGAACCAGATCCACTCATAATTGAACAACACATCCTGTCCGCGTGCAAAGATGGAACGCCATCCCTGCCCGTTGTTATCTACCAGCATGCCTTCATCTTCTTCCCTGTAACGCACATACCCTACTGCCAGGTCATTGTTGTCTGCTTTGGAAGAACCGGTAAGTCTCAGTTGATATAGCTGACCAGCTCCCCCGGTTTCCATTACACTTTTAAATGCCTGTGCTGCCTTGCGGTAATCGCCCGGCTGACTGCGCCACAGGTACAGCTCGCCCAGCAATGCTTTTTTATTGATGAAAAAGTTATTGGTATTGTAACCATCAACTGTGGTAATCAGTGTAGGACTGGAAGTATAAGGTTCCAAGTAAGGCAGCGATTCCATTGTTACAATCAGGTTGCTCAGCAACTCGTTGAATGTAATACGGGGCATCAGGCTGATGTTGCGGATATCGTCATTGGTAGAAAGCGGATCAGTAACATAAGGAACTGTACCGAAGTGTATACCTACCTGCAGGTATACCCAGGTGCGCAATGCTGTAATATCGGCATAACGCATATCGTACTCTGTCTGTTTCAGCTTTTTCTCACGCAGCATTCTATTGAAATTGTACAGCACATCATTACAGTTCACGATCACCTCGTAAAAAGGACGCGGACTGGCGTAAGGATTGTTGGCTTGTACATTATGCTCGCTCAACTGCCGCAGGTATTCATCTGCATTCTCTGTAGTGGTCAGCAGGTCCGCACGCAGCTCATTCAGTATTACATAATTGCTGGCAAGGCTCATCAGCTTTCCGTATGCACCCATCACGGCAGCGTTGGCATCGTATACATTCTGGTAAGCATTTTTTGCGTCCAGCACATCTTGGGGTGTTACTTCTACCAGCTTTTTACAGGAAAATAAACCTGCTGATGCTATTGCCAGTGAAACAGTAAATATTGACAATTTCCGAAATCTCATATCAGATAACAATTGTGATATTTATTAATTACAGACCCAGTTTTACTCCCACCTGCAATGAACGGTGCTGTGGTTCCAGCATTACATCTACGCCCTGTGTAAAGGGCCCGGAACCAGCACTGAACTCAGGATCGTATCCTTTGTATTTTGTAAGCGTGAATATGTTATTGCCGCTGGCAAAAATTACCAGATCTCTCAAAAAACTTTGTTTCAATGGCCATGCATAGGCAATGGAAACTGTTCTTAAGCGCAGGTATGAACCATCTTCAATCCAGCGATCGCTGAAACGGCTGTTGCCTGCAGGATCGCCCCAGGCAGCCCTGGGCATGTTGGTTACCTGTCCGTTTGTTCTCCACCTGTTGATCACGGCACCTGTCTGGTTAGCATAACCACTCATTGATTCAAGCTGACGGCGAGCGTAGTTATAAATATCATTTCCCTGTGAGAAGGTGAATAACACGTTCAATGTCCAGTTTTTCCAGCTTACTGCAGAAGTGATTGCACCAGTATAATCAGGATTGGGGTTGCCGATCACCTGGCGGTCGTTCTCATCTATTATATGATCATTGTTATAGTCAATAAACCTCATGTCACCACCGGCAAATGCAGTAGCTGTACCGTCTGATTTCTTATTGGATAAGCCGGATGCAGCAGCTTCTGCGTCGGAAGTGAATACACCGTTTGTTTTATATCCGTAAAATGCATTGGGCGCTGCACCTGCTGTGGTGATCATTGTTCCGTCTGCATAGTTTGTAAGAATGCTTGATACGGGCAATTGGGTAACAATGGTTTTATAATGACTTACCAGCACCCCTACATCCCATTTCAGGTTTTTCTGATTCAATACACGTCCGTTCACTGATAATTCCCAGCCATTGGTTTTCATAGCACCGGAATTGGTAACCGTGTAGTTGAAACCGCTGGCACCGGGTGCAGGCTGGTACACGATCATATTGCCGGTTTTGTTGCGGAATACATCTACACTCAGGTTCAGTCTTTCATTCAATACGGATACATCAACACCTGCATTGAGTTTGGTAACAGTTTCCCATTGCAGTGAAGGATTACCGGGATTGCCATATACAAGCCCCTGTATACCCATCAGGTTCTGAGAAACATAATATTTACGTGCAGTAAAGTTGCCGATATCTTCATTGCCCGACTGTCCTGCTGAAGCACGCAGCTTTAACAGGCTGAGCCAGGATTGTTTTGCCATAAATGACTCTGATGATATTACCCACGCTGCAGCCAGTGAAGACATCAGCGGGTAGCTGTTATTTCCCCAACGTAACAGGCTGCCTTCAGTTATATTGTCGCCAAATTTGGAAGAGGCGTCTGATGCAATATTCAGTGACAGGAAATATTTGCTGCGATAGTTATAGTCTGCGCTGAAGTAAGTACTTAGCCATTTCGACTGTCCCAGGCTACCACCAATTACACGCAGGTTGTTCAAACCATATCCTACACCGGTAAATTCATCAGTAGCTGAGTTATATCCTAATCCATAATCCACTTCAGAAGAGATGGTATTGTAGCGCACACCTACACTGGCCGAAAGCCGGTGAATACGTTTGTATATTTTATCAAATGACAAACGGGTATCGTTGTAAAAACCATTGTAACGGATCACCTGGTTTCCTGAACGGTTTTTCACAATGGCATTGCTCAACGTGTCGCCTACAATACCATTCTGCGGAATAAAGAATGCTTCTCTTACTTCGTCTTTTACCAGGTTGAACAATGTGCTCACAGAAAGCTCACTGGTCAATTTGTATTTAAAGTTCACACCCACAGACCAGCGATAGTTTTTACTGGTAGCCTGTGCATTGCGGATAATAGCAACCGGGTTGCTGACATTGAAAGTATCCTTGTTTGCCAAAGCAGGCGACTCAATTCCATTATCTGCTACCTGGTTGGCAGCAAAAAAGGGCGCTTTCACCAGTGCTGCGTAAATAGGGTTCACAGCATTGTTAATACCCAGGCTCTTCAGTTTCTGTTCATTTTTGGTAACACTCAGGTTAGCACCCGCAGTTAACCGCGTGCTGAGGTTCAGGTCGGCATTGAAACGCATGTTGATACGTGTAACACCTGTATTGGAAACAACACCGTTATTACCCAGGTATCCCATAGACAACGCGTATTTCGCAATATTGTCACCACCGGTAATTTTCAGGTAAGCATTTTGAAAAGAGCTGTTCCTGAAAACCTTATCCTGCCAGTTGTTGTCGTAATGGTTCCTGTAATAGTCAGGATTGTTCTTATTATCGTTCATGTAAGGCAGCGCGTCAACATCTTTGGGCGACAATCCTTTTGATTGCAACATTTCAGACAGGTAAGTACGGTAACCGGCTGCATCCATCACCGGCAAACGTGATGGCGAAAAGTTGATACCGCCAAATAACCCGGCTTCAATACGCGTGGCTTCCTGGCGTGCTCTTGCTGTTGTGATCAGGATAACACCATTACTTCCTTTGGTACCATATAAACTGCTGCCATCTTTGATCACGGTAATGTTATCAATGTCTTTGATATCAATATAAGCCAGCGGGTTGGTGTAGAAACCGCTCAGCATGGTATTGCCATAAGTAGCGATATCGAAAATAGCACCATCCACCACTACCAGCGGCTGATTGGTTGCATACAGCGAATTCAATCCGCGTATCAGCAGTTCAGCGCCGGTACCGGCTGTGCCGGAACGGCGTGTAGCCTGCAGACCGGCCACTTTGCCCTGCAACCATGCATCCGGGGCATCAGCAATGGCATTCCAGTTGCCGGAAGTCTGTACGCCGCCCGCTGCGCCAACAAGCTGCCTGCTGGTTGTAATGCCCGATGGCATTGTGATATCATCACTAAATGTATTGTATCCATTTATATACAATGCAATATTTACTGTGGCTAGTCCGCGCAACTCCTGCTCTTTTGTTTCATATCCATCTGCATCAATGCGTATCACTACATTATAGTCAGGTACTTTCATTGAAAACTTACCGGCACTATCACTGATAGCAGCATACAGTTTCCCATAACTGACCCTGGCTCCGGTCATTGGTTTGCCTGTTGCGGCATCACGCACATTACCGGTAACTGTTTTTGTTGTTTCAGCCGGTGCTTTCTGTCTTGCCTGTACCGCAGTGGTCACCAGCAGCAATAACAATACTGCCGGCAATGCTTTTATCCTGAACATGAAATTCTTTTTTATCCGCATTGTTAATAGTCGTGGTTATTTTTCTTTTTTCTGTTTCATCAGAACACGGGTACCAGTTTTATATAATCCAGGGTAAGGTTGTATGGTATGCCCGTTGTCAGCGTGGTTGGAGCCAGCAAACGCAAACGGCGACTGGCTGCTGTGATCGCACTCTTATTACTGCTCATGGAAGTGATCAGAGCATTGTAGCTGGCATTGGTATACTCACCCAGGTATATTTCTGTATAGGTTAGCGGTGCTACAGCCTTCTGCACATTAAAATCCTGTTGCAGGGTATCACTTACAATCTGTCCTATCTGTAATATCTGTTGCAGGGTTGAATCTGTACCGTATGCATCATCACCTTGTCCTGAAATTGTTTTATCGTTCAGTGCCACCCAATACACTTTGTATTTGGTAGTATACAACTGGTTGCTGTTGTAGTCAACATAATATTTAGCACCGCTTGATCCCAGGTTGAGATAGATATCTTTGAAAGAAACTCCGGTAACCGGGTTCATTCTTTGCCTGTAGAATATTTTGGTAATGTATTTGTCTTCGTATGATTTGAAAGCGTAAGGATCTTCACCCTGTACAATCGTTACCGGTATCTTTTCCTCCATAGCAGTGGCGGCTGCATTTACAACATATACAATACCATTGCTCATGGGGTAGGATGCTGTTATAGCAGCCGTTGCCAGTGGTACATGTACATTGAATTTAGACAGCAGTGTAGCCGGTAATTGTGCCGGTGTATATACACCCTTTACTGCAAGATCTTTTACCACGTTCCAGGATGCATTGCCGGTGGTAATGGCTGCATCTGTGCTCTTAAAATAAGGTTTCTGTTTGTTCACTTCACTTGTAAAAGCAGTGTTGGTGAAAATGATATAGGTATACAGGCTGTCTTCATTGCCTACATCGTATACTTTTTCACGGAAATAATTCCCTTCCACCATACCGGTTCCGGGTTTATAAACCGGTAAACCTGTTATGGGATTGATGCTGTCCAGCTCTGCCTTTGTAACATCCTGGTACATATACAGCAACGAGTTTACATAATCATTCTGCTGGTAGGTGGCCGTGGTGGATTGTATATATTGCCATATATTCTGTAATGGCAGTACAATTTTATCTACCACGTTCAATACACCATTCTTCACATACACGTCGGCTTGTGTAATATTGGCGTCGCTGAATTTTTTACCATAGCACCAGATCCGTTTCCCGTTCAGTACGGATATACGTACAGAGTCTACAGCCATGCGTGTGTACATTAATTGTGCGGCAATATGATTCTGTAAAAAGGCTCTCAGTTTTGCAGTGTCATTTACTACTTCACTGGCCAGGCTTTTCAGGGCATCGTTGTTAGGCGCCCATACTGTATAGTTCCTGGATGACTCCATCAGTTTATCCAGTCCTGTTTTTACCAGGTAACTGCTGAATGTGCTCAATTCAGCGCGACTATTGATCTGCTGCATCAGGCTTTCATTCAGAACTTCCTCATTGGCGGCAACGTGGTTATCCCATTTTTTACAGGCCGGCCAGCTTGCTACCAGCACCAGCAATAACCATACAGAATTTTTCGTGAAGCGCATGCGTAAGTAATTTATCATGAGAAAGGCAGTTGCAGCTATACCGATGCAGCATGGCTGCAACCGCCGGTATTTTCATCGTTTACAGTAATTGTTCTAATATTCTATCGTACCATCAGGATTAAAGCGTGGACTGGTCTGGTTCATACCTAGTGGGATAAAATGTACCATATCAAGGTTACAATCTGAGTTGCTGCCAGACACCAGTTCAAAACGTATTTTATGCCTGCCGGTTGCAGCAACATCTACTATACCCACCATACGTGCAGGTGTAGAACCTGATTTTTTACTTACACCAGCCCACCATTTCCAACCCAGCGCTTCCAGTGTAGCTTCATCAGACACACTTACAGAAGATATTTTCTGGTGGAACTGGATCAATGCACTGGTCAACGGTACAGAATCAAACAGTGTTTGCACATTCACTACTTTACCGGTGTTTTGTGTAAAATAGCCTACCCACACTTTATATTTTCCTTTTACCAGCAATGGTGTGGTAAATTCAATCCAACTGTTGGAAGAACAGGTACCCAGGTTGTCGGTGTTACTGCTGCTGGTACCAAAACCAAGCTGCCAGTAATCGCCCAGGTAACCGGTTACACCGGTACGGTATTTCAGACAGCTTTTTTCCCATTTTACATCAGCCAGTGTATTGCCATCACCATAATCGAACAGGTATGTTTTTTTACGGTAAATACTGCTGAGACGGGTGAGCTCAGGTACTGTGGCACACAGATCCCAGTATACAGGAAAAGGTTTCCTGATCTTTAAAGGAATATGAGCCAGCGCGCGGTGCACTACTCCATTGGTGGCAGAGATATCACTGTTGTTCTGATCCAGTTCAATACCCTTTTCGTGTACAGTGCCATCAATGGTGGAATATTCATCATCGTTGATCAGCAGTTTGCTGCTCACCAGTTTATCTGTAATTACTTCCAGCGGAGCCAGTGTAGCATGCGAACCTAACATTACAATATCAGCCAGGTATTTTACGTCGGGCAGAATATGGTATGCCACGTACAGGTGCAGACTGTCTAAAGGATTTTTAGGATCGCCGGTGTTACAATATTTGCTTTTCAGTTTTGCATAAGTGGTAAAACCCGAATCGCTCAGGGCACTGTTGGTTTCAGCCAGCAGTGTGTACCATGATTTTGAAGCGGCTGCATTGCTTTTGTTCAGCGTATCATACAAACCGGTTTCTTTTAATGCCTGGGTAAATATGGAATAGTTGGTATCTTCTTCCAGCAACTTTGCAATGGTTTTTGTAGTAGGTACCAATACCTGGTCAATAACCTGTATTACACCATTGCCCAGCTGTATATTGGATGTGGTAACGGTTGCCTGCCTGTTCACTACAAAGTATGAACTGCCCTCTTTATTTACCACACCTGTTACCAGGAACTGACCGTACATGGTAATGGTATTGAGTTTACCATCATTGAAGTCGGAAGTCAGTACTCTTTCTTCCAGTATGTGGAAATTAAGAATGTTCTTAATTTCTTCCGGTGTTAACTGATCTACAGAAGATTTCCCTATTTTCTGCAGGTAGGCAGCAATCGCCGTATTGGTGGGTGCAAACAATGTGTACGTGCCATAAGCATTCAGGAAAGAACCGTAGTTAACCTTGTTGATCATAGCAACCAGGTTGGTATACACACCGGTACTGTCTTTTTGCAGGTACTCCAGTATATTCGGATCTTCGCTGGTGGTTTCTTTAATATTCAGCTTACGGCATTGCGTTGCCAGTACTGTTATCAGAAACAGTACAGCTACTATGGCAATAAATCTGTATACTTTCATAACAAGCGCATTTTAAATCGTTCCTATTTATAGAAAGGGTTTTGAACCAGGTTTTTGTTGGTCTGTAACTCGTATTGGTAAATGGGTAAATAATTACTGTTGGCATCTCTCAGCTTTGCCTGTGCCGTTTTGATCATGTTAGCCGGCACAACGTTGGAGATCATGTCCATCAGGTAATTGATACGTGCATAGTTGTTGCGTTTTACATAGCGCAATACATCAAACCATCTTTTTCCTTCAAACATAAATTCGCGGGCCCTTTCTTCCAGTACAAAAAGCGCTACATCTTCCTTGTTGGCAGGATCAGGATTGTTGTTGGTAGCAGCCAGGGCATGTGCACGGTTGCGGATCACCTGGATCAGCTCCAGTGCTTCGCTGCCACGGTTAAGCTCTGCCAGTGCTTCAGCCTTCATCAGTAATACATCAGGATAACGATACACAAACCAGTGTGTATAGGAGTCGCCGGATGCAATAAGATCGGTTCCGTTCTTGCCAACATATTTCCAGATCAGGTTATCTTCAGCGCGCACTGCTGAACCGGCAGCACGTATATCTTTTATACCACTGCTTTCATCTACACCATATACCAGGTCCATTACACGATTGGCCGCCAGGAATCGTTTACTGCTGATAGCAAACATGTTGTAGAACGTATTCAGTTTTTGTGAACTGTACTGTAGTTCAAAAACACTTTCGGTAGAGTTGCCTGTACGGAACAGGTCTGTGAACCAGGCCGTGCTGGCAGCCAGCAGACCGAATTTCTTGGAGTCAATTACTTTATTGCAGGCTTTTAAACAATCTTCATATTTATCCATCCACAGGTATACATCGGCCTGTATGGTATTTACAGTATAGCGTGTAACTCTTCCTTTGTCGTACGATTGTATGCCATAGGTCAGTACAGCTCCGGATTCAGCTTCTTCAAGATCTTTCAGTATCTGTGTCAGTACAACATCTTTGGTACTTTTAGGAATGGCAACGATCTCATTATCGTTGGTAGTGGAAGTCAGTTTTAAAGGCACTTCTCCAAACGTACGCACCAGGTAAAAGTACATAAGCGCTCTCAACGCTTTTGCTTCGGACAGATACGCATTCAATGCCTCTTTGGTAAACGTGTTATCGTTCTCCAGCACTTTGGGTGCATAGTCAATTACAATATTGCAGTAGTTGATGGTGCGGTATACCGCACTCCAGTCTGTGAGGGCATTACTGGGTACTGCATTGACATTCATGATAGCCATTTCATCTACTGTGGTACCCTGTGTACTGGCCAGCATGTCGGCACGCAGTTCACCCCACAGAAAGAAAAGCTCAGGCAATGCAGTTTTAGTGCCGGCAGGATCTGCCAGTAAGGAAGCATAACAACCTATTACAGCAGCCTGTACCTGTTCTTTGGTTTTCCAGTAATTATCGCTGATAATACCATCTGCAGGTTTCAGATCGGCCCATTTTTTACAGGAACTGATCCCTGTAAGCAGCAGCAGGCTCAAAAATAAATATGTATATCCGGTACGCATGACAAATAAATACTTTATGCTTTAAAAGGAAGCTGTTATACCTAATGTGATTGTTTTTACAGGCGGTGTCATTGACCTGTCGGTTGCTACACGGAAAGGATCACTGCCACGCACACTTACCTCCGGATCCTGACCGGTGTAATTGGTCCATGTCATCAGGTTCTCTGCCGTTATATAAGCACTCATGTTCTTGATCTTCATTTTTTCAACCAGTGCTTTATTGAAAGTATAACGGAGTGTTATTGTACGGAAACGCAGGAATGATGCATCTTCTACATAGCGGGAAGAACCCAGCCAGTTGTAACCTGTTTTGTACAGGGCGCGTGGTATGTTGGTTTCATCACCTTCCTGGCGCCAGCGTTTCAATACTTCTGTACTCTGGTTGTCGTAACCATACATGTTGGTGGTATACATTTCTGTTGCGTTTACCACTTCATATTTGTAACGGAAGTTGAAGAAGCTGGAAAGACGCAGGCTTTTATAAGCAACATTCAAACCAAAGCCACCGGTAAAACGGGGGTTACTGTTGCCCAGGTATACAATATCACGGTAGTCAATATTACCATCGTGGTTGATGTCTTCATATCTGGCATCACCAGCCTGGAATACATAATCGGTATTGGGATAATTGAAACGTGTGTATACGGTACCGCCGGTAGGCGTTACGATAGGAGCACCTTTTTCATCACGTGCAATAGTCTCTTCCTTGTTCTTGTATACTCCTTTGTACCGGAAACCATAGAATGAACCAAAAGGATTGTCTACCTGCATATAGGTTTTGTACTGACCGTTGGTAGTGATATTACCTTTTTCCAGCGGATAGAATTCAGATATTTCACGGATCATGTTCACGTTGCGTGCCAGGTTCATATTGAAATCAATGGTCCAGGTCTTATCTTTATAAGGAGTGGTTAATACTGATACTTCCCAGCCCTGGTTGTCCATTACACCTACGTTCATGTTCACGCTGCTGTAACCGTTGATACCGCCAATCTGTAAACCGTTAAAGAAAAGATCCTTGGTACGGTTACGATACACTTCCACATCCACATTCACCCTGTTCTTGAACATGATCAGGTTAAAGCCTATGTTGGTACCGATAACAGTTTCCCATTTCAGTTGTTTTAAACCCAGGTTGGATGAATATACACCGGAAAGATCAAGATAGTTCCAGCCGGATGTCTGGTAAGTATTGAAGTAGCTGTAATCATTACGGGGTGCATTACCGCTGCGACCATAGCTTAAACGGAAGCTCAGATCATCCACTTTGTTTCTGAAGCGCTGCATAAATTTCTCTGCAGATATCCTCCATCTTCCGGAAAAGGAAGGGAACAGACCATAACGATTATTGGGTGCCAGTCTTGAGTTACAATCACCTCTTAAACCAACATTGACAATATATCGGTCATCATAACCATATTGTGCGCTGAGGGTAGCGGCTGAAGTGCGCGTTTGATTGGTACGTGCAGACAGATCTGAAGTAGAGGCAGTAGCACGGGAATCAATACTGGGATCCTGAAATTCGGAAGAAGCAGTATTGGATGTTCTGGCCTGGTACAATATATTCTTGCTATCGTAGGTCATTACATTGATCAACCCCATGAAGTCGTGCTTCTCTCCCAGCCTTGGAGTATACACCAGCGCTGTTTTTGTCTGTACGTTGTAGTTATCAATGTCGCCATCAAATGCGTAGTTCACAACAGTTTCAGTCCATGGACGACCGGTAGCAACCTGCGGAAGAAAGCTTTTGCTCTTTGTGTTGTTGATATCAAACTGTACATCCGCAGTTGCTACCAGCACACCAGGTTTTAATGAATACTGTATATTAAACTTAGGAATGATACGCTCGTTTACAACTTTGTAAGTAGCAGCATTGGCCATTGCCACAGGATTGTAAGTACCGGGGTACTGTCCCTGTATATTTGATTCAGGTGAAAAATAGTTGGGAGTAAGATTGCCGTACTCATCATATTCATAAATACCCATGTTGGGCATTTTGGTATAGGCTATGTTACGGATATCTTCATAATAATTTCTGTTAGTGCCGGAACGTGCATAGGAAAGATCGGTCCTGATCCTTATTTTATTTGATACGTTGTAATCAAGGTTAATTCTTGAAGTGATCCTGTTCAGGCTGGTACCTACTGTTACACCGCTTTGGTTGAAATAACCCAGTGAAGCATAATACCGCGCTTTCTCGCCACCTCCTGTCATAGAGATATTATGATCGTGAATAACACCAGTGCGTGTAATAGCATCCACCCAGTTTGTATTGTTGCTGTAGTTATAATACCAGTAAGGATCGTTGGGATCGAATTTGAATTCGTTTACACTCTGTGTATTTAAAGGAATACCATTCCTGTTCATAAACTCTTCCGGTATCAGTGTGGCATACTGGTATCCGTTCAGCAACGGAATGGCCTGTGGCTTCAGTGATGCGGAACCTTTAAAAGTATAAGACAATACAGGTTTACCCCTGGCACCTCTTTTGGTATTGATGATCAACACACCATTGGCAGCACGGGAACCCCAGATAGCGGTAGCCGCAGCATCTTTCAGGATGGTGATATCTTTAATATCTGTAGGTGCAATATTCAGCAGTGCAGCATATCCCTGCTCATCGGCTGTACCAAAGTTGAAGTCTGTAGGTATCTCTGTTTCATAAGGCATACCATCTACCACAATCAACGGTGTGGTGGAAGAGTTGATAGATGCTGTACCACGGATCCTGATCTGCATACCTGCACCGGGGTCACCGGAGTTGGCAGCAATGTCCATACCAGCCACACGCCCCTGCAGAGCCTGGTCAATAGAAGCAGCCTGCATCTCTTCCATATCCTTTGCATTGACCTTGGTAGCTGCAATGGTAAGATTGCGCTCTGCTACCGGCAACATACCATTATCAATCTTTTTCTGTCCCACCACCACTACTTCATCAAAATCTTTAGAGCCTTCTTCAAGACTGAGATTGAATGAACGGCGGGTACCTATTGACAGCTCTTCCACGGCCTTATAACCAATGATAGAGAAGGATATCTTGTGTTTGATGTTGGTTACCTTAAGGGCAAAGTTGCCATCCACGTCGGTACTTACACCGCGCACAATCCTTTTATCGGCGTCAACTTCCGTTACCGAAACCCCCTGAATAGGATGATTTTTTTTGTCCGTGATCTTCCCTGTTATCACCACGGGTTCAGTTTGTGCCATGGTTCCTGTACAAAACAGCAACACACTGAAAAAGCAGGCAGTCAGCCGGTTGAAAAAGATTCTCATACAGTTTTTTTATCGCTGTTAGTTTTCGTTATACTTCAGATAATTGTCGAGCAGGTGTATCACCGACCTGTTCGACAGGTTGTTGCTTTGTGCTACTATTACATTGGCAACTCTTCCGTAATTGTCTTTTATGGAAAGAGCACCGGGTGTAGTAGTAACCGTGAATCGCAGAGAAGTACCCAATGCATTTTTCAGGAATGAATCATAATTCATGGGACTTTCTGTTTTTCCATCGGGCACTACGGTATGACCGTACAGGATATGGTATTGAATGAATTTGCGCACCAGGTCTTTACCATTTTCATCGGAAGGATTGAAATTGGGCACCTTGGATGGCGCTGTTCCTGTGCCGGGCAACAAACCATCATTCACCGCCTGCGTAATAGCAGTATTGGTAGGAATAAAGATGGTGGAGAAACCGGTTAAACCTACAATTTCAGTAGTTGAGGTATTGTAGTAGGAAGAGTTGCTGAGATATTGCCAGAAATAGTTATAGGCAGAACCAGTGCTTTCACCCAGCTTTTTAATGTGTGTACCTACACCTTTTTCGCTATATACAGGAAGCTGGTTAATAAAATACACCTTACCATTGGTAGTTGTTTTGGAACTGTCTACATTAGCAGTGATGCCTGCATCCAGTAAACCACCGGTCTCAATTTTATTGCTGTTGTATTTGATATAATCTCCTTCATTACCCGCATCGCCCGATTTTGCAATACCGCTTCCGGAAAGATTATCAGTAGCATCCTTGTAAGGCGGGAAGAACACACAGGTCTTTACGATCCTTACCAGTTTGTCATACACACCATTGGTAGTGGCCGTTGCTGTAGGAGTAGATTTGTACTCATACTGGTCTTTGGTAGAGTTATAGCTATATCCCGCAGCAGCAAACACCGCATCCGGTACCAGCAACATGTTTACAGAAATATTTGACTTTGATACCAGCAGGTTCAAACCGGTTGATCGCAGCAGTCTTGTCATCAATGTATACTTCGGATTAAGATACGCCTTACCATATACTGTGCTGAACACATCGGCTTCTTCTACTTTAGAGGTTCCGTAAAAGATACCATTGCTCAGTATTTTCTTTTCTACCACATCAGCCGCCGGATCAAAACGTGCAGGCTCACTGAAAATATTTTTAGTAACATTGAATTTGCTGGGCCATACTACGGTAGGGAACATGTGTGCATTGAGGAAGTCTGTGATCACCTCCAGCGGCAACTGCTCAATAGATCCGTAATACTCACATAAAACATTTTTTACATAATTATCTACGGCTGTATTAGTCGGGATAAACATTGTCCAGCAATCTTTCTGCCCGTCATTATCTTCTTCTTTCATGAAGTTTTCATTGTTGGGCGAATAAGCGAGCAGGTTGGAATAGATTTTTACAAAAACAGAATCACCTTTCCCGGTCAGCACGCGGTAACGCTGACTGGCTGTAGCATTGTAGATAAAGCTGATTGTATTATTGGTGTACATACGATTCAGGATGGCCCTGAAACTGCTGTACTGTGCTTTATTGCGGATATACTCATCAATGCTGCTGAGCGGAGTGATCACTTTATCCAGCTCATGCCATACACCATTTTCGGCCACCTGGTCTTTGGTTACAACGCGGGCCTCGCCCACATTAAAACCAGTGTACTCAGATTTGGGATAGAAGTAAGTGTAATCTGCAGCAGTAAGATTGAATGTATTGAAATAAGAACTGGTGAAATAAGTAATGTATTTATTGTTATCATCACCGGATACATAGTTACCATTGGTACCGCCTTTATTGTTACGGTTGGTAGCCAGAGCTACAATTGTTTTATTACCGGCAGCAGTATCTGTATAGAAACCAGTGTAGTAAGCGGTGCGGCGTCTGAAAGCAATAGAAGGGGTCCACCCGGTATTGTTAGCTGTGGCCTGGTAATCATCCAGCCTGTCTTCCTTATACGCATTGTAAATAAGCATATACTGCACCATGGCCCTGGCCGTAGCAGAATCAATATCATTGGCGCTGCCAATACCTCTTTCTGTAAAGAACAGTTTAAATGCTTCGTCGTTGGGAGCAAACATGGTCCAGTAACCACCAGCTTCAAGAGTAGGTTTATAACCTGATTTGTCAATCAGCTTAATAAGGCTGGTAAAACGTCCTGCACTTTGCAACTGCTGATAAATAGGCGGTTGCAGGTTGTCGGGACGGTCGTACTTTTCATCAAAAGCCTTTTTACGGCATTGTGTAAACATCACTGCCGCCAGTACAAACAAAAACAGTCTCAACATGAACTTATTCATGATATTCGGTTAAAAAAAAGTCTTATAAACAAAAAGCATAATAGCTTGCGCCCATTATGCTTCCATTATATTCCCTTTGGTATTTTGCTTGCAAATATTGCAAGCGCCAATCTTGCTAATGTGTTGTTGAAAATTATAATATGACGTTTTGCGGGAAAATTTTCCGTAAGAAGAACGCCACTCTGGTAAAACAGGTAAATCTGCTACTGTTAGAAGTAAAAAATTAGACATGATCATGGCAAGATTTCGTTTTGGTTTAAGGATTGCACATTTGCACTACCCTCTGTTCAGCAATTCGTTATGCGTTCGTTAATTCTTGTACTAAGTTAGGCTGCGAGCAAGGCAAACTATCCTGAAGTATCCTGTTCTGAAGCAAAAATCTACGCAATCGTTCCCGATTGCCAATACAGGTTATTTTTATGCATATCAGGCTGAATAACGTAGCAGAAAATCAGTGAGTTGTGGTGTTTTTGCTGGCTCGGTAGCGAACGTGTAATTTGAATAAACAGGACAGTTTCAGTGCATAGCCCGGTATGTTCCTGTAAACAGGAAAAAGACAACATACAGCGAAGTGTTTTTAACCTGCTTTTTATTCATTTTTTGAGGTAACTATATGCAAAAAGGCGCAGATGCCCTTACCAAACATTTGCGCCGATGCTATTCGCCAATCTATATTTTGGCAATCATATTTTTTCCTTGGCTATACGCTTAAAGGTGGTCCTATATGCCTGATACCATGTTTTAAAGCGAGCTTATCAATGGCCTGTTGTGTAGGTGCTTTCAGATCGTTTACTTCCTGAAAGAAATCTTCCAGCTCACCTGCCGGATTTACAGCATAGATCAATTTTCCATGTTCTGAAAGCTGGAGCCACTGATGTGGAATACCGCGTGGAAGAAAAATGGTATCGCCTACATTCAGCTCACCTTTCATTTCACCACAAACAAAACGGTATTTTCCTTCTATAACATAAAAAAATTCATCCTGGTGAAAATGTATATGCAATGGAGTACCCACAACACCATATCCTGTAAATAAAAAGACGCTCAGCTCATTGCCGGTATCTTTCCTGGATATTACCACATCATTGGGATGCATTCCCATAAACTTCATCATAGAATTTCCTGCCCTGTTTTTGCCTGCATGTACAACAAAGGGCTTCTTTGTTCTGTCTGTATTAGTGATAATTTTGCCAAAAGCCAGTGCAGGCATGGCAGTCAACGCAGTAAGTAAAAACTGATCTCGTTTCATTTTGTTCAGGTTTATAACACAAACCTACACGCCACTGAAACGATGATAATGGTAAAAATCAGACGTTTTTATGTTTCTGCTTCTCCAAATGTCCGTTCCGGTGCATCGTTATCTATATCAAAAAACTGCACAGGGGTACACCCGGTAAATTCTTTATAGTCTTTTGCCAGGTGTTGGTAATCGTGATAACCGCAATGCAGCGCAATGGAAAGCCAGTCTTTTTGGGGAAAACGATTTTTCATACGGAATGCCCTGTCAAAACGGATAAGTTGTAAAAAATGTTTCGGGGTAATGCCTGTATATTCTTTAAACTTACGATCAAACTGGCGGTGCGAAAGACAGGCAGCTTTCAGAAATTTATCTACGGAAAAGTGCTCATGTTCATGCATCATCATTTTACCGATCTCGTTAACAGGATGCTTTTTCGGTTTGCCGGCTTTGATAAGTCTTATAAGGAATTGCTCTACGATCTCAATCATGTCTTTATAATTTTCAGCATAGAACAATTCTTCATTTACCTGCCTTATAGCATTACCAAAAATATCTTCCGCATCAATGATCTGGTTTGTCAGTTCACCGGAAACAATATTCTTTAACAGGTGTAAGGCGCCCGGTTGAAATATTACCTGTACAGCCAGGAATTCGTTGCCCGGGTAACGATAAAATACATCAGTTTGCTGGCCTACAAATATCGCTTTCTGGTTGGAAAGAATTAAGCCGGTATCCGACCGTTTGGTAAATTCAACATCCCTGGGCATAAACTGAAGACAATACTCCGGTCTGGGCGGGTATGCTTTACAAGGCACCACTGCACCGGCAGGAAAATGAAAATCTATGATCCTGTACAACAGGATATAGTCCGTCAGAAAACAGCTAGGTGTAATTTCATTTAACAGCATCTGTATCTGAAATTTTGATCAACCCCGTATCATGCACAATACCCGATCCACTTAAGAAGAAAATATAACTCTTTTTTAAATACAATCCTGATGGCCGCCAATGCCGTTTTTGCCATTTTAGCCATTTATACCGGAAATGCCGCTTTTACCTTATACTTTATACCTTGCACTTTATGCCTTGAACCTTGCCCTTTGTATCTTAATACTTTATCACGGCTTTCCTGCCACCTGATCCGTACCTGCTCCGTATTTCGTTCGCACTTTCTCCGTACCATCTCTGGTATTAAAGCGTACAAACTAAGGGTTTCAGTTTTAGCGGAGCAATGCAAAGGGGATAAAAAGCTGGTGATCTTCAGGGAAAAAAGTCTGACGGGATGGATGATAAAACATACCTGATAAGTGTGCTGGCAACTATATGGCTATGCTATAAATTTAACAATAACCGGCAACAGTTAACCGCAGAAAGTTTTACTTTAGACTAACGGTATATTTCATATGCCATTGTATTGATTGCCATCAACTCAATAGCGCATTTGATTGACCGTTATCATTAAACCCCCAACCATGCCGACCGTTGTAAAAACCGTTCTTCCATTACTTGGATTAGTACTTTCATTTTCTGCCCAGGCACAGATTTCACCACCTGACCCCTACAATGCCAATACCAAGATCAACTATGTGCGTACGTGGGAAGCGACAGCGCCGGAGAGCAATGCGGCGACGCTGGTAACACGTCCATTGAAAGATGTAAAAATGGCCACGGCCTATGTGGATGGGCTGGGCCGGCCTTTACAATCTGTTTCCAGACAAGGCTCATTCCCGACAGGCGGCAGCGCCGTGGATCTGGTAAGCCCGGTAGAGTATGATGCGTTTGGCCGGGAAGTAAAAAAATATTTACCCTTTGCCGCTAATAATACCAATGGCAATACCTCCCTCAGTGATGGTGGTTTTAAACTGAATCCCTTCCAGCAGCAACCGGTGTTTGGGGCCGCCCAGTACAGCGGGGAGAGTTATTATTACAGCCAGACGGACTATGAAGCCTCGCCGCTGAACCGGGTGAACAAGGTAATGGCTCCCGGCAATAGCTGGACCGGCAGTAACCGTGGGGTACAAAATAAATACTGGATCAATACGGCCACCGATGCGGTGAAGATCTGGACAGTGACCAACGTGAGCAATGACTGGGGCACGTATAGTGTAACGGGTAACTATGCCGCCGGAGAACTGTACAAGAACGTAGTAGTAGATGAACACGGCAAACAGGTGGTAGAGTTTAAAGACAAGGAAGGCAAGGTGATCTTAAAAAAAGTACAACTGACCGCTACAGCAGATGATGGCAGTGGCAGCGGTTACACCGGATGGTTGAGTACTTACTATGTATATGATGACCTGGGTAACCTGCGTTTGGTCATTCAACCCAATGCAGTAGCTGAGTTGGCTGCTGCCAGCTGGTCGCTGTCTGCCACGCAGTTGTCAGAGTTGTGTTTCCGGTATGAATACGACCAACGCAACCGGATGATCCGTAAAAAGGTACCGGGAGCCGGGGAGGTGTGGATGGTGTATGATAACCGCGACCGGCTGGTGATGACGCAAGACGCGAACCTACGGGGTAAAAAGCAATGGTTATATACACAGTATGATGGGCTGAACAGGCCTGTCTCGGCAGGTTTGCTGACCGATATCGATCATTACAACGATCTTGCCTGGCATTTATCACAGGCTTACAGCAGCATTGCCTATCCCAACCTGGCTTCTTATACCAGCGAGGAACTGAGTCGCACCTTTTATGACAACTACAACTGGCGCAGCAGCTATGGCAATCCGCTGAGTGCTACGCGCAGCACTACCTACGACAGTTACCTGAGCACTGCCAGCAACAGCACCTGGCCTTACCCACAGGCAGTAGTACAAAGCAGCACCTTAACAGGGCTTGTGACCGGCAGTCGCGTTAAAATACTGGGTACCAGCACCTGGCTGTACTCCATCCCTTTTTATGATGACAAAGGCCGGGTGATCCAGGTACAAAGCACCAACAGTACCGGTGGCACGGATATCGCCACCACCCAGTACAGCTGGGCAGGCCAGCCTTTACTGACCATCCAGCAGACCCAGAAAAGCGGTACCAACAGCCAGACCACCGTGGTACTGACGCAACTGGGCTATGATGACCTGGGCAGACTGGTACAGGTGAACAAAAAACTCAGTAACAGTTTAGTGAACAGTGGCGCCATGCCGGGTAGCTGGACTACAGTGCTGCAAAATGAATACGATGCCTTGGGCCAGCTGAAAAAGAAAACCCTGGGGGCAGGACTGGAAGATATTACCCACGAGTACAATATCCGTGGCTGGCTGACAGGCATTAATAAAGGCTATGTAGCGGGCAGTGGTGCGCATTACTTTGGGATGGAGCTGGCGTATGACAACACCACGTCTGCAGCCGGTACCACCAGCTACAGTGCGGCGCAGTACAATGGCAATATTACCGGTACGGTCTGGAAAACAGCCGGGGCAGGTATCGGCCGCCAGTATGATTTTACCTATGATGCCGCCAACCGGTTAATGGGTGCTGCGTTCAAACAGAATACCAGCGGCAGTACCTGGAACAACAGCAGTGTCAACTTTACGGTAGACAACCTGGGCTATGATGCCAATGGCAATATCCTGGGCATGCGGCAGTATGGCTGGCAGC